>Ga0207671_10001313_pt1 | contig 29085 bp, 19 predicted proteins | sample KBSC24metaG_FD_184352 | JGI IMG/M metagenome (GOLD analysis project Ga0207671, IMG submission 184352) | Corn rhizosphere microbial communities from Kellogg Biological Station, Michigan, USA - KBS C2-4 metaG (SPAdes) (version 2) | ecosystem: Host-associated > Plants > Roots > Rhizosphere > Soil...
CGAGCCTGTTCCTGGTCTCAATGGAAAATATTGGCGCTCTTTCTGGTACTTCTATCACGGTGGTACGTCTGTCAACCCAACAAAGTATGAAACCGGTGGGGGCAGTTACGTCGACACGACTGAAGGTCCGTGGGTTGTGAACAGCGAGCGGCAGGGAATCTCCACGATCTTCAGTGCATATGGCTACGCCTATTTACTTACGGGCGATCCGTCGTTCAAGACTATGGGCGACGAGTTGTTCGACGCTGCTTTTATCGGTTCAGACGGAATTCGTAATCTAGCCGACGGTACTCCGAAGAACTACAACCAGAACTATCGGATGGGTGGTCGTTACCTGGTTTGGCGCGGCGGTGGTTCAATTGCACCTCCGAGTCCCACGCCCACTCCCAGCTCGAGCCCGACTCCGACCCCCACGCCGACGCCCACGCCGACTCCGGTCGCCACGAGCCGTGCCACATTCGTTCAGTTGGACACAACTACAAAAGGCAACTGGAAGAACACGTACGGCGGGGATGGCTTCAACACCATCAACGACGCAACGAAGTATCCTGCTTACGCGCAACTGAGCGTGTCAGGAAACTCAACCGCGACGTGGTCGTCTTCAACTGCTGATTTGCGAGCACTACAAAAAGCCAGTGGCAGCGATCGTGTCGCTGCAAGGTGGGAATCGAATTCGTTCTTTATCCTCGACCTGAATATAAGTGACGGTCAGACGCACCGCGTCGCGCTCTACGGTTTGGATTGGGACGGTAACAATCGTTCAGAGCGCGTGGACGTGCTGGACTGGAACACTAACTCGTTGCTCGACAGCAGAACTATCTCTTCTTTCAACGGTGGCGAGTATCTCGTGTGGGACATCAGCGGGCGCGTCAAGATCGTTGTGAACAAGACGGGCGCCAGGACTGCCGTGGTCAGCGGTATTTACTTTGGTGGTGCTCCGTCGAGTTCTCCGACGCCGACGCCGACACCAACGCCTGCGCCGGGTGCGCCACAGGTCACGCTTACCGTGCCCACCAATGGGGCGACGTTTGTCGCGGGGATGGATATCACTCTCGCCGCCAACGCCACAGATTCGAACGGTTCGATCACCAAGGTTGATTTCTACCGTTCAGGCACTCTGATCGGAACTGACACGACCAGTCCGTACAGCGTTGTTTGGACCAGTGCGCAGAAAGGCGCTTACGATTTGACTGCGAAAGCAACGGACAACAGCGGTCTCTCGACAACTTCAGCGCCGGTGTCGATCACTGTTACGAATTCGCCGAACAGCGTCAACAAAGCGAAGGGACACGCCAGCAGCCTGCTTCAACAGGACTACGCTGGGGCGGCCGACTACAGTTCGCTCGAGAATACGGCTCTCGCAGCCGACATCAATGGGTTAACGGCAGACATCCAGCAGGCGTACCTCGAGTTCAAAGCCGAAACTGGAGCGTTTGGCGGTGCCGCGTCTGCGATAGACGCTCAGCTCAATGCCGCAATGTTGTTCAGCAAGGCAGGCGCGGGCCTGGCCCTGAGAGCGGCGACGAGCCCGAATGTAAAGAACGATGTGTTGCGAGTTGCTTCTCATCTCGCGATTGCAGAAGACCTGATGCGGTATGGGACGATTAGGCAAGCGACAATCGATCAGGCGAATGCGACGAAGACCAGGACGAATATTGTTGTGGGCCAGGCAAGCACCGGCTATGGAATGACCACGATGTCGTCCATCGCACCGGGCAGCATCGGATCGATCTCGGGCCAGGGAAACACGTACCCGATGGTTGGTCAAACTGTCTTTGCATCACTCTCGAGCGACAAAATTGTTCCGTACGAAGTGGCTGGCTTGAGTGTGACTGTCGGTGGAGTGGCGGTGCCTGTTCTCTATGCTTCACCGTGGGGCATCAAGTTCTTCATGCCGGCGGAGGTTCAGGTGGGCATCTCGGAGATCGTCGTTTCTTCGCAGGATGGTTACGTCTGCCAGGGACTGGTCAGCATTCAGCGAAGTGGTTCGAGGATCATGACGATCAATGACGACGACAATGGCGGCGCAGTCGTAGTCAACGGTCAGAGTCAGACGTCCAGTAACTTCGACATTACGACGCTCCAGAACTTTGCGTTGGACAAACGCACGCGGTTGAGCTTCTTCGCGACCGGTGTAACGGCGACGGCGGCGAATACCAATCTAGCGAACGACGTAACGAATCGCGGGACCATCAAACCGAATTTTGCTGAGTCTGTCGTAGTGGAGGCACGACTGAGCAACGGTCGCGTTTACACGCTGCCTGTTGAATTCGCCGGCAATCAGGGTGTGTTGCCCGGCCTCGATCAGATCACGGTGATCCTGATACCTGACTTGAAGGGCGTTGGCACAGTTCAGTTATCACTGATCATCGGTGGCGAGCGAAGCAACGCCCCCACCGTCACGATCAAGTAAATTCATAGCCACAAAAGGCACAAAAGTCACAAAAGAAGTTTTGGTTCTGGTTTAATTCTTTGTGACTTTTGTGCCTTTTTGTGGCTAGATCTCGGAGTCGAACCCGGAACTGAAGGTCCATTAAGCCTTTTACAGATCTGGTCTAAAAAGGGCATCGGTGATTGTTTTCGATGCCGATTTGAGATAAGCTTCGGTCGCGCTAGTTTAAATCCGGGTGAGAGATTCTTTAGGTCACCTGCGGTTTTCGCAAGGGAAATTGCCCTTTTCTTGAGGAAACCTATCAAGGAATTAGGAATGAGTGTCGTCCCGGCCAACAGGAAACTGTGGCAAGTTATTGCCATCGGTTTCGCCATTGTTTTTGCCTACGTCACAGTCCTGGTCAAGCTTTTTAATGACTGGTGGACCGACGAGAATTACTCCCACGGCCTCTTAATCCCTTTAGTTATCGGTTACATACTGTGGACCCAGCGCGAGAAGCTGTCGGACGCCAAGGGTCAACCGTCACCGCTCCTGGGCGGCGCCGCCATCCTGTTTGGTTTATTCGCGCTTTGGGCCGGTGTCGCGGGTGCTGAGCTCTACACGCAGAGGTTGTCGCTGATCCTGCTTCTCGCTGGAATCGGCGTCTATTTCTGGGGTTTGAGCCTGCTGCGAATGCTGCTCGTGCCGCTCGGATTGCTGTTTCTCGCGATTCCCATTCCCGCTATCATTTTCAACAAAATCGCATTTCCTTTGCAGTTGTTTGCTTCGCGTGCCGCCGTGTGGTCGATGAGCATGCTCGGCATCCCCGTGTTACGAAGTGGAAACATAATCGAGCTAAAGCCGCTAAACTCTTTTGATACAAAGAAACTCGAAGTCGTGGAAGCCTGCAGCGGCATCAGATCGCTGATGACGTTGCTTACGCTCGCGGTCGTATTCGCTTACTTCACGCACACGCCTTCCGATTCGAGCGGCTCCGGCGGTCGTTTTGGCTGGCTCAGGAGCTACTGGTTCTGGCGCTCGCTGATTCTGGTCGTTTCGGCAGTGCCGATTGCCATTTTGACTAATGCATTCAGAGTGAGCGGTACAGGTGTATTAGCGCACTATTACGGGACAGAAGTGGCGGACGGGTTTTTCCACTCTTTCTCGGGTTGGGCCATCTATATCGTGGCCTTTATCCTCTTATTCTGTCTTGGCATGATACTTGATCGTTTTAAGCCGACTCAGGCTGAGGGCGAGCAGGTCGAAAGGAAATCGCCGCAGCCTGAAACTGCTGTTTCAATCAGTCCAGTGGTCTCGGCCGAAGGCTCAGAGCTATGAAATCTTCTATGCGATTCGGCGTGCTGCTGGTCCTGATCGTTTTGGTCGGGGTTGTGGTTAATACATGGTCCTACCTCGGCGAAGCGCGTGTCGAACGCCAGCATCTGAATGACTTTCCCGAGACTGTCGGTCAGTGGCGAAAAGTCGGCGCCGACAAGATCCTGGATGATGAAACACTGAAAGTTTTGCGGGCCAGTGACTACCTGCTGAGGGACTTTGAAAAACCCGAAGGCACGGTAGCTAATCTCTACGTGGGTTACTACGCATCACAACGCTCGGGCGCAACTTATCACAGCCCTTTGAACTGTTTACCAGGATCCGGCTGGACTCTGAGCGCGCCCGGCAAAGCAACGATTGCAATGCCTGATGGAAGCAGCTTCGTTGCCAATAAATACATAATTCAGAACGGCGACTTCAGAAATATAATGATCTACTGGTACCAGGGAAGAGGCCGGAATGTCGCCAGTGAGTACTGGGGCAAGATTTACACCGTGCTCGACAGTGTCAGCAAGCGACGTTCTGATGGAGCGATGGTCCGGGTTACTGTACCGATCACAGATTCTGAACAGTCGGCGGAACGATCGGCGATCGAGTTCGCGTCAGCCGCCACGGCGGTGTTACCGCAGTTTGTGCCATAGAGGACGGAAAATTAGTTTCGGAAATGTTAATGAATTAACCTTTTTGGAAAGTTGTATCAGGTTTTAGAAATTGCCGGCATTTGCCCGCCAGCGATTCTCGCGAGCCTGAAACAAGAAATCGGATTACGGAGCAAAACTTAAATGAAAAGTGAGTGCCGCGGATATTCATATTACCTGACCTTTTTCTGCCTTCTTTTGGCAGCCGCACTTTTTCTCGCCGGCTGCACCAATCCCGAAAAAGCAAAAGCGCAACACGTAGCACGGGGCGAGACTTACCTCAAGGATTCAAAGTTTCAGGAAGCTTCGCTCGAGTTTCGCAACGCAACCCAGATTGACGACAATTTTATCGCCGCCCATTGGGGCCTGGCCCGCGCTTTCGAAGGTCTCGAGCGTTTCCCGGAAATGCTCGACGAACTGCGAAAGACTGTAAGCCTGGATAAAGAGAAAAACTTTCTCGACGCCCGAGTGAAACTAGGTAACTACTTTCTCGCGGGTGGTCGAGGCCGATCAGACATCATTGCCGAATCGGAACGACTCGCTAAGGAAATTCTCGACAAGGATCCCAACCACATCGAAGGTCACATTCTCATGGGAGGTGTGTACTTCGCTCAGCAGCAAAAAGACAAGGCTTTCGAAGAACTAAATCGCGCGATCGAGATCGACCCGAAAAGAGTCGAGTCGTATTTGAGTATGGCGCGGTTCTACATGGTCAATAACGAACGCGAAAAAGCCGAGGAGCTCTACAAGCGCGGGATTTCAGTCAACGCGAATTCGCCGATCGCCTACACGGAATACGGCAAGTTCCTCGCGCAAGCGAATCGTCAGGGAGAGGCCGAAGCCGCACTGCGTAAAGCGGTCGAGGTTGGGCCAACAAATCGCGACTCGCGTTTCGTGCTCGCGAGCTTCTATCTCGTCAATAAACAATTCGACAAGGCTGAAGAATCATACAAAGCACTCGCGGCGTTGCAACCCGATAGACCAGAGAGCCAGGCAGTACTGGCAGATTTCTATTCGTCGATACAACGCACAGACGAGGCAGTGAAGATCTACAAGGACATCCTGGCGAAGTCGCCGGATTTCCTTCAGGGCCGCTACCGCTTGACTGAGATTCTTTTGACGCGTGGCGACACCGCCGGCGCGACTGCTGAGATCGACGAAGCACTCAAGAAAGACAAACGCGATCGCCGCGCGCTCCTGCTGCGTGCGCGCATGTTTGCCCAGCGCGGCCAACACAACGATCTAAAGAGCGCGGTGGAAGATCTGAACGAGGTCCTGAAACAGGAACCCAATTCCAAAATGGGCCTCTATTTCATGGCCCAGGTTAACTACAGCCTCGGACTCATGGACCAGGCCCGCGCGTTTGCCGGCGACCTCGAAAAGAATTACCCCGACTATCTCCCAGGCAAGCTGATGCAACTACAGCTTACGCTTGCATCCGGCGACCAGAAGTCGACCATCGCACTTGCTTCCGACCTGCTCTCGCGTTTGGAAAAAGCAGTTCCTGACCGCGCCGAGAACTCGCCGCAAGTGCTGTCGCAGATTCGCGAGAAAACGTACCTCGTGCGAGGCACCGCGCAACTGCAACTCAAGAACCCGACCGCCGCGCGTGCAGACTTTGAAGTGGCAAGACAAATCTCGCCATACGATCCGATTGTTTACAACAGCCTTGCGATGGCCGCGATTTCAGAGAACCAGGCGCAGGCCGCGATTCCATGGTTTGAGAATGCGCTCAAGGTTGATGCAACCAACTTTGACGCGCTTAATGGCCTGATCGCCATCTATAGCAGGAACCAGCAGATCGATAAGGCCCATGCCGCGATCGACCAGGCAATCAGTGCCTACCCGAATGTCGCGCCATTACATTTTTTGAAGGCCCAGGCCTACAGCTTTCAGCAAAACGCTGGGGGCATGGAAGCGGAGTTGAACAAGGCCGTCGAGCTCGATCCGAATTACCTGCCGGCTTATTCGGCCCTGGCGAATCTCTACATCAGAGCAAAACAGGAAGATCGCGCGATCGCGCAATATCGGAAGATCATCGACGTTCGACCAGACAACGCGATTGCTTACACGCTGATCGGCATGCTCGAGGATCAGAGAAAGAACCTCGACGCCGCTGAAGCGAATTACCGGAAAGCCCTGGAGAAGGATCCGAACAATGCGATTGCCGCCAACAACCTGGCCTGGCTCTACGCAACTTCGGGAAGAGGCAATCTTGACGAAGCGTTGAGGTTGGCCCAGGGCGTGGTGCAAAAGCAACCGAACATAGCCGGCTTCATCGACACGCTCGGTTGGGTCTACTACAAAAAGAACCTTTACGCCGCGGCGGTCGATCAGTTGCGTAAAGCCGTAACGATGAACGAAGCAGACGCTCGCGCGACGAACGGTACGCCGAGCGCGAGTTATCGGTTCCATCTGGGAATGGCATTGAAAGGCAAAGGCGACAGGGAAGAGTCGCGTCGTGAATTGGAAGCTGCGATCCGGCTCGGAGACAAGGCTCCGTTTGCTGATGTTGAAGAAGCAAAGAAGGCGCTGGCTACGTTGTGATCTGTACACAGAGAACAGAAGAGACTGCACAGAGATAACAAGATAGGAGTGCGTTTATGAGCGTTGAGTTTAGGCAAAGAAAACCCAGTGAATACATCAGGATTTTGCAACGTCGCAAATGGCTGGTGATTCTTCCGGTGCTTGCTATCACGACTGCGGTGGCGTGGGTTGTCTACCGGCTTCCCAATGTCTACCAGTCAACCACGCTCATCGTCGTCAGGCCCTCCACGTTGCCCACGGGCGTTGTCCCAACGATCAACGAAGACAGCCTGACTCGACAACTCACCAGCATCACGCAGGTCGTCACGAGCCGAAGTTCGCTCGAACCGCTGGTAAACAAATACGACCTGTACCGCGTCGAGCGAGCACGTGGCGAGGCGATGGAAACCGTCATTGCTACGATGCGCGACGATATCAAGGTCGAGGTAAACACGAGTCGCAACGACATCACTAACGGCTTCAACATCAGCTTCCGTTACGAGAATCCTAAACTCGCACAAGCCATCACTTCCGAGCTCGCTGGAAAATATATCAATGCGCAGGAAAGCAACGCCGTGACGTCGAGCGCTGCCGCCCGTGCGTTCATGGACAACCAGGTAAACCAGGCGCGCGAGGCGCTGGCGGAAGTCGATAAGCGCCTGCTGGAATTCAAGTCGACGAATGTTGGAAAACTTCCTTCTGAAGCGCAGTCTTTGTTCAATCAGCTTTCAGGTCTTCGCGAAGAACAGAAAGCGCTGATGGCAGAAATCGGTCGCTTGCAGGATCGACGTTCAGCCGCTGCCGGTCAGTTGAGTTTGATCAAGCAACGGAACACTCAGGCGATCGCGGATGCTGCCGAGAACTTGACCGATCCGAAAACAACGATGGCGTGGTCGCAGCTCGTCTCGCGTAAGGCTCAGCTCGAGGGAGAGTTGACTAGGATGAAGCAGGAATTGAGAGACAAGCATCCTGACGTCATCGCAAAGCAGAAAGAAGTCGAGCAGGTTCAAGGCGAAATGAAGTCGATGCTCGACGAGTGGCAGGAAAAGATCAAAATCAAACAGGAACGCCTCGAAAGGAGTCCTGACATCGCTGCCGCGTCCATCGAAGCCGAAATGAAACTCGCAAAGGGCGAAATTGACCGCCAGCAGAAACTGCTTTCTGATAACGAACAACAGATCGCAAGTATCATCGAACGCATAAACAACGTGCCGGGCGTCGAAGTCGAACTCGGCGCGATCGAACGTGACTACGCGATCAAGAAGACGGCGTTGGACGAACTGCTCCAACAGCAACAGAAGATCGCACTGGGCGCAGAGGCGACCAGAGAACAGCAGGGCGAGGGAATCGAAGTTATCGACGCAGCTAACCTGCCGTCGAGACCAGTGGCGCCAAAGCGTCTGCTGCTCGGAAGTCTCGGAGTGGGTTTTGGTCTGGGCCTTGGATTGCTGCTCGTAGGAATCTTTGAAGGACCACGCCTGCTCACCATTCAAAATTCTGAGGACGCCAGACACTACACGAATCTACCAGTGCTGCTGGCGGTGCCGGAGTTGTTAACCCCGCAGGAAGCGCGTGCGATTCCGCGCCGTCGCAGGTTGTTACTCGCAGCCGGCGTCGTAGCAACGGTCGTGAGTATTCCCGCGCTGGCGCTGGCGTTGAAGCTCACGCACGTTTTCGAGTTCCTAATGAGATCACGTTCATAACAAGAGCTTTGGCGAGCGTGTCGCCAAAAGTGGAGGTCCAACTAGAGTGTACGCAGAATTTTACGGTCTCAAAGAGTTGCCATTCGCGCTGACTCCCGACCCGCGTTTCATTTACTTCACACCGTCGCACACGGAAGTGATGGCCAACCTGCATTACGGCATTGAAAGCGGAAAAGGTCTGGTGGTGGTGACTGGCGAGGTGGGCACGGGCAAGACCACGATTTTACGGTGGATGATGGAGCGTCTGGATCGGACGGTACTCGTCGCTTACATCTTCAATCCGCGTTTGTCTGTGCCGGAGTTTTACCAGCACGTCGCGACGCTGCTCGACGTTCAGAAGTGGGAAACAAAGTCGGATTTATTGTTGGAATTGGGCCGTGCACTCGAGTCGCGCCATGGACGTGGATTGCGCACGGTGCTGATCGTCGACGAAGCCCAGGGCTTGTCGCCACACGTGCTCGAGGAGATTCGTCTGCTTTCGAATTTTGAGTCGAATACGGCAAAGCAGTTGCAAATCGTGTTGACCGGCCAACCCGAGCTGCGCGAGGTCTTGAATAATCCGGATCTGCGCCAGTTGAAACAACGTATCGCGCTGCGTTGCGTTATCAAGCCATTGCCGAATGTCGAAGAGACGGATCGCTACATCACTTCCCGTCTGCTCGTGGCAGGTGCTGAGCGAACGGATGTTTTCTCGCCTGAAGCCGTCGACTATATCTTTCGTTGTTCTGACGGCATTCCGCGAAACATAAACAATCTTTGCGATAACGCGCTCCTGGCGGGTTACGCGGCAGGTGAAGCAACGATCGGGCGCACGATAATCGAAGACGTCGCCGACACCTTCGACATGTTGCCTCGCTCCGATCGGGGACGCGGGCAAACCGGAGAAGAACGCGAGGCTCCCGCGAGAATATTTTCATCAGCCGGCAGAGCCGAGTTATGGAATGCGGGCAAAACGACTACTGAGACAGAATGACAATTCTTCTTTGTGCAATCCGTGCACCGAGAATGATGAGGTGAATCGATGGGAAGAGTTTTTGATGCCATGAGACGACACAGCGCCGCCGACAACGGCGGTGCTGCGAAAGAATCAGCAAAACCAGAGCACCGTGAAGACAGCAGGCCCAGAGTTTCAGGACTGCCTTCAGCGGAACAGGTCGAGGAACAGTTGTTGAGCGGTTCCTCCATCATGTCTGTTCCGGGCAAGACGGTGCGAGGCTCAGCGTCCACTGCGCACACTGCGGATGTTCCCGGCGGGTCGGCACTCCCCGGCGGAATAGCTTCGCGTGATGCTGGGGCAACTTTGGACGCTGCTGGTACGACGCGCGCCGGAGGATTCGTCACCTACGACGTTTCTCCTGCGCGCGTCGAACCCCATCTCATCGCGATCAGCCAGCCTCGCTCGGCTTACACCGAGCAGTTTCGTTCGTTGCGAACGAAGATATTCGAGGTCGCCGAGCGCAAAGAGATGCGGGCTATCGTCGTCACGAGCGCGGGCGTCGCCGAAGGCAAGACGCTGACGGCTCTCAATCTCGCCTGGCTGCTGGCGCAAACTGACGGCGTTCGCGCGCTCATTATCGATAGCGACCTGCGACGCCCGTGCGCCACTGACTACCTCGGCATCGACGCGAATGCCGGATTGTCGGAAGTGCTCGGCGGGCAGTTGCGTCTCGAAGATGCAATCGTTCGTCTCGACCCTGCCGGTCTACATTTGCTGCCCGGCGGCCGCCCGCGCGACGACGTTGCCGAGCTGCTTTCAGGTCCGAGCTACGCGCGCATTCTTACCGAAGTGCGCCGCATGTTCGACTACATCATTATCGACGCACCGCCACTCGGAATCTTCACCGACGCGAACGTACTCATGTCGCGAGCGGATGGAGGTCTGCTCGTCGTGCGTGCAGGCAAGACGCGCTACTCGGCAGTCGACAAGTTGCTCGAGCAGATGCCGAAAGATCGTTTGCTCGGAGTTGTGCTGAATCGTACTGAGGAGCAGCCGGATCCATCCTCATACTACTACCAGCACCGCTACTACAATCGCGAAAGAAGAACCACGGAAATGCAGCCTCTCCCACCAAGTGAAAGACTTGAAGAGGAGGTAGCAATCGTCAATTGAGGCGTCTGAACGGACGAACTTTATTGTTGATTCTAGCCGAGGCGTTCCTCGTCTACGGCGCAATCGTATTCGCTGTTTACCTGCGCGTCGGCATCGCAGGCGCGCCGGAGGAGCTGATCGCAAAGAATGGTTATTTGAAAGCCGGCGTTGCAGCTTTCTTCTGTCTCGCGGCTTTCTATCTGTTTGATTTGTACGACTTCCTCGTAATGCACGACCGGCGCGAGCTGGTGCTCCGTCTGGTTCAGGCGCTCGGGCTTGCATGGATCGCACTAGCGATCTCGTTTTACACGTTTCCAGGCTTAAACCTCGGGCGCGGAATCTCGTTGATCGCCTTGCCACTGGCGCTCACGCTGATGGTTTCGTGGCGCGTCTCGATCCACTGGGTCCTGGGCCACCCCGATTTCGGTGAGCGCATCTTGATTGTTGGCTCAGGCAATCTCGCCGTCGAGCTCGCGCGTGAAGTATTGAACCGGCCCGATGCGGGTTACCGGATCGTGGGTTTTGTCGGCACCGATGCGGAACTATTGGGGAAGAGCCTGATCAATCCGAGAGTGATTGGTATGACCGACCAACTCGAAGAGATCGTAAAACGTGACGGCATCGATCGCATTGTGGTCGCGATGGGCGAGCGGCGCGGGCAGTTTCCTACAAATAGATTGCTGCAACTGAGTCTGACCGGTCAGGTCAACATCGAGGAAGGCGCCTCGTTCTACGAGCGACTAACGGGTCGCGTGTCGTTGAACATGATTCGTCCTTCATGGCTCATCTTCACCGGACGCGGACGCCAGGCAAAACTTGCGGAAATCTCGCGCGCCGTCGTGCACTGGATGGTGGCTTTTATCGGCGCAATTCTGTCGCTGCCGCTCGTTTTGATCACTGCGATTCTCATCAAGCTGGAATCGCGTGGACCGGTCTTTTACAAGCAGGAAAGAGTCGGGAAGAACGGCCGCCCGTTTACATTGATGAAGTTTCGTTCGATGAGAGTCGACGCCGAGCAGGATGGTCCGGTGTGGGCCAGCAAGGGCGACTCTCGCACGACGCGCGTCGGGCGCGTCATTCGCAAAGCGCGAATCGACGAGATCCCGCAGTTCTGGAACATCCTCAAAGGTGAGATGAGCTTCGTTGGCCCACGCCCCGAACGCCCGCATTTTGTGGCCCAACTGGCAGAGGAGATTACGTTTTACCAGCAGCGACATCTGATCGCGCCGGGACTAACGGGATGGGCACAGATCAAGTATCCGTACGGATCGTCTATCGAGGATGCTCGGCAAAAGCTTCAGTACGATCTGTTTTACATCAAGAACCAGAGCTTGTTTCTCGATGCGATTGTTTTGTTTGAGACGGTCAAGATAATTCTGTTTGGGCGCGGTGCCCAATGAAGAATGGGTTGGAGGTTGAAATGAAGAACAACAGAACATGGGCGGCGTTTGCTGTCGTCGTTATGCTTTTTGCAATGAGCCTTAACAGTGCGGCTCAAACGCCAAACGACGACCAAAAAGCCCGACCGCGGACCACGACGAGCGGCCAGGACAAAGACAAAAAGAATCAAAAGCCGCCGAGCGACGGGCTCGAGCCGGACGACACGTCGCGTACGCCTGCCGATGTCCCACAGGAAATGCAGGCCAACCGCCAGGAGCAGCTCTCGGAAGAAGCGGCGATCGCTCGCTACTACAACAACTTCTTCAGCAACTATCGCCTGGGTCCGGAAGACGTGATTTCTGTTGACGTCTTCAATCAGGACCGGTACTCGCGCAAAGGCATCACGGTGCCTCCAAGCGGCCGGATATCCCTCTCACTCATTCCCGGCGGCGTTTTCGTCAACGGTAAAACTGTGGATGAAGTAGCGGAGATCATCAGGAAGCGTTACGACGAGTACATCATCGAGCCGCAAGTCACTGTTTCGCTCGATAAGGCGGCGTCATATCGTTACAGTGTTATTGGCGACGTGGGCCAACCAGGCATTCGTCTGATGAATCACCGCATGACCGTCACCGAGGCGATTGCTGAAGCAGGCGGCGTGCTGAGCACGGGCGACAAGAGCAAAATCGTCGTACTGCGGCGCCAGCAGACCGGCACGCTTGCTCAAATTCAGGTGAACCTTTCGCACATTTACAAGGGCACGGCTCCCGACACCACCTATCTCGCTCCCGGAGACCAGATCTTCGTGCCGGGAAACAAGATGAAGAAGTTCAAGGAGCTCCTTGGATACACGTCGGTGCTCGGCTTCGCGCGTATCTTTGGCGTCGGATTCTAAGGTTACGAAGGCCACGCATGTTGACATCAGGAGCAGGAGCAGCAGTCAGGAGCAGGATCGCGTTTTCCGGTTCCTGCATGCTGTTCCTGCTCCTCTTTGTTTCTTCCGCCGTCGCGCAGTCAGGCATCTGGACGCGCCAGCCTGCCGGAACGATGGCGTGGCTGCATTCCGTTTTCTTTCTCGATCAAAACCGCGGCTGGGCCGTCGGCAGCAAGGGCACGCTGCTGCAAACAGTCGATGGCGGTAACAACTGGAAACCGCGCGGCGCGTCGACCAACGACGTCGTGCGCGACATCTTCTTCATCGACGAGAAAAACGGCTGGCTCGTTTGTGAGGTCAATGTCTACGAGCTCAAAACCACAGACCAGCCCCGCGCTTACCTGATGAAGACCACCGATGGTGGTGAGCACTGGAATCGGATCGAGATCAAAGGTTTCGACGTCGACGCCATTCTCGTTCGCGCCGTCTTCAGTCGCAATGGACGCGGCTGGGTGTTTGGTGAAGCCGGTTCGATCTATACGACTAACGACGCAGGTGAGACGTGGACCAAGCTGCGCTCGCCGACGCGACGCTTGTTACTCGGCGGCATTTTTGTCGACGACGATCGCGGCTGGATCGTCGGCGCGGGCGCCACGATCATTCAAACATCAGACGGCGGCGAGACGTGGTACCAGTCGCAGCTACCTCAAGTCGCAAAATCAGTTCGGTTCACCGCCACCTCATTCATCGACAATCGTAACGGATGGGCCGTCGGCAGCGGGGGCAGCGTCTATCGCACAAATAACGGCGGCCGCACGTGGCAACAGCAGCAGTCGAAAGTCTATGTTGACCTGTTTGACGTGAAGTTTGTCGATGCGCATGAAGGTTGGGCCGTCGGCGCCGAAGGAACGATCATTCACACCTCTGACAGCGGCGAGACCTGGACCGTCGAAAAAAGCGATACGGTGCATCCGTTGGAGCGCGTTTTCTTCACCGACAAGAATCGAGGCTGGGCTGTAGGCTTCGGCGGCACGGTCGTCTCATTCTCACGAACGCGACCACGGCAACTGACAAAGTCATAAAGCAATGAACAAAATCATCTTCTCCCTAATCCTCCTACTGACTGCGAGCCTGAATGTCTTCGCGCAGGACGTCGACAATACGACCGATCCGGTTGCGAGCCTGCGCGATCAGATCCATGCGGCCTCGACTCCTTCCGATCGCATTCGCTTACAACTGAAACTCGCGGAGTTGCTTGTTTCCACTGGCCACAAAACTGAAGCGCTGAAGGAATTACAACTGATCGCGAACTCGGGTTCGTTCGATCCCGCCGGCTTCTACAACCTCGGAAACTCATTTGCACGAATCGGAGAGACGGACGCAGCCATCGACGCGTATCGCACGGCAATCGAGCAGCGCAATGGCACGTATTCTCGCGCATACAACAATCTCGGAGTGCTGCTGTTTCGCGGCGGAAGGATGGACGAGGCTTCCGACGCGTTTCTGTCAGCGTTGAAACTTGAAAACTTTCGTTATGCTGAAGCGAGCTACAACCTCGGGCGTGTGTACGCTGCGCGCGGGCAAAAGGATCTTGCGGCGCGTGAGTGGAAGCGGGCTTTGTTCGTGAATCCACAACACGACGCGGCAGCGCAAGCGTTAGCGAATCTCGGAACGGAAGAAAGGATCGTCGTCGAGTCGAAGCCGGTGAAGTCGCAGCCGGTGAAGGTGTCTGGTCCGACAGCGGCGCCTGCGCCGAAGTCGCTGACGCTTACGCTCGATCAAGTGAGTTTCGATTTGCTTCAGCGAGCTCGAACCGCGGCGGAGCGCGGGAAGATGACGGATGCGGCAGATGATTTCACTCGGCTGTTGAATCGTGAGGGTGGCTACTTTGCGCCTGCAAACCTCGAGTTGAGTTATGCATTGATCAGTCTCAAACGTTATGACGAGGCTATAGCCAATCTGCTTAAAGTCTCGGAGCGAGATGGCGCTCGCTACCCGATCAGTTATTACCACCTTGCTCGACTGTATGAGTCGCGGAATGAGTTGAAGCTTGCTGAAGCCGCGTTCTCGCAGGCTGCGGCTATTTACACTCCGACCAACGCGCAATTTTTTCTCGACCTGAGCCGCGTGCGTGAGAAACTCGGCGACTTCAAGGGCGCGCTCGACTCGATGGAGCGTTACTTGAAACTGGCGCCCGAGCGAGGTGACAAAGCCGTCTGGTCCGATGAACGTCTCGCGGAGCTACGCCGCAAAGCCGGACAATAATCAGCGCCACAAAAAGGCACAAAATGCACAAAAGATTTTTTCTTCTTGTGTGCATTTTGTGCCTTTTTGTGGCTGATTCACTCTTTCGGGCGCATGTGAGGGAAGAGGATAACGTCGCGTATCGAGACTTTATTCGTCAACAGCATCACCAGCCGATCGACCCCGATCCCGATTCCGGCGGCTGGCGGCATGCCGTACGACAGCGCGCGAATGTAGTCTTCGTCCATCAGCATCGCTTCTTCGTCACCACTCTCGCGCTGCCTCACCTGATCTCGAAAGCGCTCGTACTGCTCCAACGGATCGTTCAACTCAGAAAACCCATTCGCGACCTCCATCCCCACGGCGTACAACTCGAACCGCTCGGCCACGTACGGATTGGCGGGCGACGCTTTTGAAAGCGGCGAGATCGGCTTCGGAAAATCCGTAATGAATGTCGGTTGGATCAGTCCCGGTTCCACGTGTTGCTCAAACAGCTCCAGCACTCTTTCGTTCGTGACCTGGTCCGGCTCGACAGAACCAGTCAAGCTCTCTTTCATTCCCACGCGTCGAAACGGTTGGCTGAAATCAAGATTGTGTTCACCAAACTGCACGTGCGTGTGGCCCAATACTTTGTAAACCACCGCCCGCAACATCTCTTCACAAAAATCCATCATCGCGTTCACGTCCGCATACGCCCAGTAGAACTCGAGCATCGTGAACTCGGGATTATGACGAGACGAAATGCCTTCATTGCGGAAGTTGCGATTCAGTTCGTAGACCTTTTCAAAGCCGCCCACGAGCAGCCGCTTCAGATACAACTCCGGCGCGATGCGCGCGTACAAGTCGATGTCCAGCGCGTTGTGATGAGTCTTGAAAGGACGCGCCGCGGCTCCGGTTGCAAGCGGCGTCAACATGGGCGTCTCGACTTCGACGTAGCCATGATCCTCGAGGATGCGACGCATCTCTTTCACCGCGGCCGCGCGCCGTTCAAACACTTCGCGCGGCGTGAGCGCATCGTCTTTTTCGTGCTTCAAGCTGCCGGCGATGAGATCCGCGTAGCGCTGGCGCTGTCGAATCTCAGGATCGTGGATCCCGTGCATCTTGTCAGGCAGCGGCAACAGCGCTTTCGAAAGAAACTGAAGCTTCTGTACGTGAACTGAAAGCTCGCCGGTTTTGGTGATAAAGAGAAAACCCTCGACGCCGATGAAGTCGCCGTGGTCCAACTGTTGAAAAATGGCCCAACCATCGACCTCACCACCCTGCGCATCGTTGCGTACACCCGTCACCTCGTTTTTGCGGATGTAGATCTGGAGCCGAGAAACGCCGTCAGACAAGTGAACAAATGCGGTCTTGCCCATCACTCGTGGAGGTGAAGCAATGCGTCCGGCAACACGCACGACATGCTTGTTGAGTTCTTCCGCCGGCTCGAAGGCGCGAAACTTCTCGACGATCGCAGTGATCGTGTCTTCTTTTCCGGGCTCGACGATCTCGCTGCGGTCGAATTTATTCGGATAGGCGTTGCCGACGAGTTCGCGCAGCGCCTCCAGGTGCTGGTGGCGCGCGATTGTTTGATCGTTCTCTTCGATAAATGGTATCGACATAAAAGGCGGATTATACAGACATCGCGTGAATCCTGTAATCTTAAGCCAAATGATCGAAAAGATTCTGAGCCCGGCCGAGATGCTCGGAGCGCGCGAACGTCTGCGCGCCGTAGGCAAGCGTCTCGTCTTTACGAACGGAGTTTTCGACCTTTTGCACGTGGGGCACGTGCGTTATCTCGCGCAGGCGCAAGAGCTCGGCGACGCACTTCTGGTTGCCATTAACAGTGATCGGACCGTGCGTGAATTGAAAGGTCCGGATCGACCGATCTTCGATCAAGCGGAACGCGCCGAGATACTCGCCGCGCTCAGGCACGTCGACTACGTAACAGTTTTCGACGACGTCTCCCCGCGCAGTTTGATCGCAAAACTCCTGCCCGACGTGCTCGTCAAGGGTGGTGACTACCAGCTCGACGAGATTCACGGGCGCGAGGAAGTCGAAGCGGCAGGCGGTAAAGTGATTTCGTTACCTTTTGTAGACGGCGCGTCGACAACCGCGCTGATCGAGCGAATGAGGGAGAAGTAGCCGCGGAAATCTGCGGCTAAATTAATGATCGAACAAACGCTACAACAGATTACTGAGACGAGCGAGTACCAGAAACTGCTCGCGGAGCTGCGTGCCAACGCGCGCGTCATCTCCGTTAATGGATTGGTGTCAGGTTCTGCGCGGGCACTCGCAGTCGCAGCGCTCCAGCGCGACACCGGAAAAACGTTCGCTGTCGTATCGCAGTCCACTCGCGATCTGGAGCCATGGGATTGCGATCTGCGTTTTTGGTACTCCGCGCTTTCCGGAAAAGAAGCAGCGGACGACGAGTTCCTCGTTCTGCCCGCTTCTGAAAGCGACCCGTACGCCGGCACCTCACCGCACGCGCAAACACTCGAGCGGCGCGCACTCGCATTGTGGCAGTTACAGCAACGACCGCCGGGCTTTGTTCTGTTGACCGCCCGAGCTCTTGCGCGCAAGACCGTCAGTCCCGAAGCTGTTGCGAAAGCCGGAGTCGTGTTGCGACGAGACGAGGATCATTCACCCGAAGCGCTCGTGGACAAACTGATGGCTACGGGCTACGTCCGCGAAGATCCGGTCGGCGCCGTTGGTGAATTCTCGATGCGCGGCGGCATCGTCGACATTTGGCCGCCCGGAAGAGAAGCCCCGGTGCGACTCGAGTTTTTCGGCGACACGATCGACTCGCTGCGCGAATTCGATCCGGAGAATCAACTGTCGACGGGTCAATTGAAAGTCGTCGCAGTGCCGCCGATGCGCGAGTTTGTGGTGACGCCGGTCGACTTTCAGATCTGGAGCGAGGCGGCACGCGAACGCTGGGGCGACGAGCGTTATGCGCGCTCGTTGCGCGATCGAACGGCCTTCGCGGATGAAGGCGAAGCGTTTTCCGGTTGGGAGTGGTTGATCCCAATCACGATGGATTGTAACTCGACGATTTTCGATCATCTCGGCGACGCGGTTTTGATCGTCGACGAGCCTGCTGGCATCGAGTCGTATCTCTCCGAATTCTACGAACGTACGTCAGAGCGCTATCGAGAAATCGACCAGGCTGACGACCTCGCCCTCACACCTGAAGAACTCTTTCTCACCGCCGAAGAACTCCGGCAATCGATACAAACGCGCCAGCGTCTCGAACTACGTACTTTAGGACGCACTGCTGTCCAAACTGATTTGGATCTCGCATTGGAAGCGGAGGCGCCGCAGGTCCAACTCGGACGCACCCGCGAGACGCGACAGCCGTTATTTCTATTTCCCGTCGTCGAAGCGGCGTTGGAAGTCGAATGGCAATCGCAATCGACCCTGCGTTATCACGGCCGGATTGCGGATCTCGCGGCAGAAGTAGCTCGTTCGGCGGAAGAAGCGAAGACGACACTCTTCGTCATGCCGAGTCTCGGTAACGGAGAGCGGATCGTCGAGATTCTCAACGAATACAAGATCGAAACACGTCTGACGTTCGCCACCGAAACTTCCGACACCGCGAGCCGCCACCCGGTCGTCGTAACTGTCGGGCGACTCAGCGGCGGTTTTGAACTGCCGCAATCGCGACTGATCGTTCACGTGGAGGCAGACGTCTTCGACGAAGCTGCCGACGCGGTCGAGCGACGGCCTACGGGCGCCGAAAGGTCGCAGCGAACTGAAAAGCGAAAGCGCAAGTCGAAAGCGGCTGCCTTCCTGTCTGACTTTCGCGATCTCAAGCCGGGCGATTTCGTGGTGCACATCGATCACGGCATCGCGCGGTTCGACGGTTTGCAAACTCTCGATCTTGGACCACGCACGGGCGAGTTCATGCTGCTGATTTATGCGGACGAAGCAAAACTCTACGTCCCGGTAGAACGCCTCGATCTCGTGCAGCGCTATTCGAGCGCGGAAGGTCACCAGCCGCAGCTCGATCGACTCGGCGGTCTCGGCTGGCAAAAGACGAAAGCCAAGGCGAAGCGGGCCATGCGCGACATGGCAGACGAGTTGTTACGTCTTTACGCCGAACGAAAACTCGTGGGCGGCTACGCATTCGCCGCCGACACACCGTGGCAACAGGAGTTTGAAGACGGCTTTCAATTCGTTCTTACCCCCGATCAGGAAACAGCGATCGAAGACGTGAAGAAAGACATGGAAGAGCCGGTGCCGATGGACCGTCTGCTCTGTGGCGACGTGGGCTACGGAAAAACGGAAGTGGCGATGCGCGCTGCATTCAAGTCGGTGATGGAAGGCAAGCAGGCGGCGATACTCACACCAACAACAGTTCTCGCCTATCAACATTACGACACCTTCCGCAGTCGCTTCGCTCCGTTTCCGGTGAAGGTTGAGTTGTTGTCGCGTTTTCGCTCGAGCAAGGAACAGAAAGCGGTGGTGAAGAAAGTCGAAACTGGTGAAGTAGACGTCGTCATCGGCACGCATCGCATCCTCTCGAAAGACGTGCGCTTCAAGGATCTCGGGCTGGTCGTCGTCGACGAAGAACAACGTTTTGGAGTCGCACACAAAGAACGTCTGAAGCATTTGAAGAAGCGCGTCGACGTGTTGACGCTGTCGGCGACGCCGATTCCTCGTACGCTCAACATGTCGCTGAGCGGTATGCGCGACATGTCGCTGATTGAAACACCACCGCGCGATCGACTGGCGATCCAGACGCAGGTGGTCCAATTCTCCGAGAGTGTCATTAAATCGGCGATCGAGCTCGAGCTGTCGCGAGGTGGGCAGATCTTCTTCATACACAATCGCGTAGAGACGATCGACACGGTTGCGGCGCTCGTCAAGCGCCTGGTGCCGCAGGCACGTATGGCCACCGGCCACGGGCAAATGAACGAGAAGGAGATGGAGCGAGTGATGCTCGACTTCATCGACTACAAATATGACGTTCTGGTTGCGACCACCATCATCGAAAACGGGATAGACATCCCCCGCGCAAACACCATCATCATAAATCGCGCCGATCACTACGGTCTTTCTCAGCTTTATCAATTGCGTGGGCGTGTGGGGCGTTCGAGTCGCAGGGCTTATGCCTACCTGCTGATACCGAGCGAACAGGAGCTTTCACCCATTGCCCGCCGACGTTTAGCAGCCATTCGTGAGTTTTCGGATCTGGGAGCCGGATTTCGTATTGCGGCCCTCGACCTGGAACTGCGCGGCGCGGGGAATCTCCTTGGCGGCGAACAGTCGGGGCACATGGAGGCGCTCGGATTCGACCTTTACACGCAGATGCTTGAACGCACGGTTGCGGAACTGCGCGGGGAAGAGGTTGAGGACGAGGCGAGCGTGGCGCTCAACCTGGGCGTCGATGTGGCCATCCCGGACGAATACATTTCCGACATGGGGCAGCGGTTGAGGACGTACAAGCGCGTTTCGTCCGCAAGGGATGAAGCAACGCTGACGAGCATTCGGACTGAGACCGAAGACCGTTACGGTCGCATCCCGGAGTCGGTCGACCGGCTTTTTGCGTACGCTCGTTTGCGTCGTGTGGCGGAGGCGCTGGGGATAGTTTCTATCGACAGAACGCCGGATGGCGTGGCGGTTAAATTCAGTGAAAAAGCGCGGATTTCGCCGGAAAAACTCGCGGATTACGTCTCGGGTCATGAAGGAGCGGTCTTCACGCCAAACGGTGTTTTGCGGCTGGTTTTGACTGAAGACGAGCAGGACAACGTGCTGGATGTGGCTCGCGCCGTGTTGCTCCAGCTTCGCGCGAGCGATTAGAATCCAAAGGCGGCACCTATTATTTTCTTTAGGAGTATCTTCGTGAAATTTAAATATTTTGCAGTCCTAATTTTGGCACTTGCATTCGTCGCACTGAACGCCCGCAACGTCTTCGCCCAGGAGGGCGAGATGACGGTTGTCGACGAAGTCGTCGTGCAGGTCAACGACGACGTCATCACCCTTTCCATGTTGAAGCGCGAGACGAGAGAACGGATCGAGGCGCTGAAACAGAACGGGATGACGGAACAGCAGGCCGTGGAAGAGGTCGCGAAAAAGCAACCCGAGCTGATCGCGACTCTGATCAACGAAGCACTGTTGTTACAGCGCGGCAAGGAACTCGATATGGCCTCCGAGATCGAGGGCGAAGTGAATCGCCGCATGTTGCAGATCGCGCAGGAGCAGGGCATCAATTCGATCGAAAAGCTCATCGAGGCGATGCGACTGAGCGGTCTCAAGTATGAAGACATTCGCGCCACGATGCGCACGGAGATGATGAAGCAAGCCGTCATGCAACAGGAAGTCGATCGGAAGGTCTATCTTCGTTACACGTCGAAAGAGGTCCAGGACTATTTCAACTCGCATCCGGACAAGTTTCGCAAACCTGAAAGCGTGAAGCTTTCTGAGATCTGGCTGAGTTTCGCGGGTAAAGACGAAGCGGCAGTGAAGGCGAGAGCTATCGAGCTCGTCAATCAGATTCGCGCGGGCGCCGATTTTGGAGCACTCGCTGCGGCCAATTCCGAGCGTGAAAAGAACGGCCAGCGCACCGCGCCGACAGATAAAGGTTTCGTGGGAGACTTTGACATTCCGAACCTGCGCGAAGACCTGGTGGCTTCCCTGAAGAATGTGCAAGTCGGTGGCGTGACCGATCCCATCAAAGCCGGCGACGGTTTTCAGATCATCCGCGTTGACGAGAGAACTCCCGGCGCTGCGACCCCGACGTTCAACGATAATCGCGTTCGTGAAGCGATGCTGGGCGAGGTACAGGGAAAAGAGCGCGAAGCGTATCTCCAGAGTCTCCGTAACGAAGCGTTTATCAAAGTCACCGAACAGTACAAAGCGAGTGTCGAGCCTCTTCTGAAAATCAATGCGCCTGTTGCTGCGAAGGGCCAGGATAAGGAAGACAAAAAGAAGTCAAAGAAGCCTTAACCATAATCTGTCTACTCTGTGTTTTTCCGTGGCACTTGCAGAACCGCCTTGTGTTGCCTATCGAAAAACCTCGCATCGTAGTCTATAAGAAAGAGCGAAAACTCGAGTTCTATTCCGATAAGAGTCTGCTTCGCACTTATCGCATCGGGCTTGGATTCAGTCCTGTTGCAGACAAAGTGCGCGAAGGCGACGGTGCGACGCCCGAAGGCGACTTTTACATCTTCGTCAAGAACAACAAGAGCGCGTACTATCTGTCGCTCGGCGTGAGTTATCCGAATATTGAAGACGCGGATCGCGGACTACGCGATGGTCTAATTACGAGGGCCCAGCACGCGGGATTACCGAAGCGATTCGAAAAAAGACTGCTCCGCCGCAGTACACGAAACTCGGCGGTCTCATCTACATTCACGGCCACGGTGCGAGGAGCGATTGGACATGGGGCTGTGTTGCGTTGGAGAATGACGACATCAAGGAGTTATACGACGCTGTTTTAGTAGGAACGCCAGTCACGATCAAACCATGACCCCGGACATCAAGCCATTCAAAATTCGCGACGTCGAGATTAGTCCGCCGCTGATTCTTTCGCCGATGGCGGGCGTGACCGACGTGTCGTTTCGGCGTTTGTTGAAGCGGCGTGGTGGCGTTGGATTGTCGGTGTCGGAGTTCATCTCGGTTGAGGGTCTGACGCGAAACAATCCGAAGTCGAAACGGCAGATGCGGTTCTACGCGGACGAGCGGCCGTTTGCGGTGCAGATTTTTGGCGGCCAACCGGAACGGATGTGCATGGCGGCTGAGATGGCGGAAGAAGTCGGCGCCGATATTCTTGACGTGAATTGTGGTTGTCCGGCGCCGAAAGTCGTCAAGCATGGTGGTGGATCGGGATTGCTCAAGGACTACTGCCGGCTCGAAACGATCCTGAAAGAGATCAGGAAGGCGATCAAGATACCCCTCACCGTCAAGATTCGCGCGGGGTTTTACGATCACACGATCAATGCTGTCGAGACCGCGAAGCTCGCGGAGGATTGTGGGGTCGAGCACATCGCACTGCACGGGCGTACGAAGGAACAGGGGTATCGCGGGCTGGCAAACTGGGATCTCGTTCGGCAGGTGAAGGAAGCGGTGAGCGTGCCCGTGTCGGGGAGTGGCGACGTTACGACGATCGAAGGCGCGTTTGCGAAGTTTCGCGAGACGGGATGTGACGGTGTTTTGATTGGACGTGGTGCGATGGCGAATCCCTGGATCTTTCGTCAGATCGAGGATGCGATGCATGGGCGTGAGATCTTTGAGCCGACACTCGCTGACAAGCGCGCGATCCTGCACGAGTATTTCGACATGCTGCGTGAAGACATGCCCGAGACTCCGGCGATCAACCGGATGAAGCAGTTGGCGGGGCAGTTCACGCGCGGGTTGCAGGGCGGGGCGCTGTTTCGGACGTCAATCTATCATTCGCACACGGTTGAGGAGGTGCTCGATCGCATCGAGGAATACTTCGGGGCGATCGAAAGCGGCCGGCCGTATTACGGAGAGGCCGGCGCGCCGATCGAAGAAGCCGCGATGGTTTAGTACACAAAAAGCACAAAAGGAAGCCATAAAAAGGCACAGAATGAATTAATGATTAGAGCGTTTTGTGCCTTTTTGTGTACTCGGTTTTCCCGTTCCCTTATCGAGGTTCACCGGGGCTGGGTAGCCCTTATCGGCCGCGGCGGTTAGTTCAATTACGACCTCTTTCTTTTTGGCGTCAGTTGAGACCGTCTTTAACGCATCGAGAATTTCTGTTCGTTGCTGCTCGGTAAGATCGTCAAACCTCACGCCGTGCGCGTCTAACACGGCCCGCAAATTCTCTTCAGTGTTTGTGTCCTGCGCATACACATCTTTGTAGATGTGTAGCTTCCCGTCTTCGAGCACGATCGTTTCGTAGCGCAGCTCGACCGGAATGGTGTTCTCCAGTTTTACAGTTTGGGTGTGGTCCTTCTCTGCCAGATACGCGTTGATTGTCTGTTCGGAGATGTTTGTGTCTGAAGCTTTGGTCAGCAGCATCGCGAAATCTTTGATCTGAGCATTCGTCAATCCGACACAACCATGCGAAGCAAACTTTCCGATCTTCGCCGGAGACTTGCCTCCATGAATCAGCGACGGTAAGCCAATCGGTATCTTGATTGGTCCAAGCGGATTCAACTTGCTCCCCGCCTCGACTGTTTCACCTGGCGTGATGTTCTTCATGTCCGCAACCCACGGCGAGTCCGGCGGTGTCCACGTTGGGTTGAAGATAATCGTTTGCGCTTTCCGCAGACCCTGCGGCAACGGAAACTGCGGATAACCAATGCCGACCTGGTACGACTTGACTAACGATCCATCCTGAAACAAATCCATGCGAAACGCTGGAATGTTGACCACCACGCGCGTGTCCGTTGGCACCGCGTTTGGTCCTTTCAACATTTTGGGCGCACCGCTGCCACCATTGCCTGACGCTTCGGTTGGATCACCCTTGGACCAGTATTCATTTGTGAACGATGCGAGCTCTCTTGCTTTGTCCGCACCCAGTATCTGATTCAGTTGTTCACTCGCCCGCGCCTGAGGATTCACCGAACTATCGTCGAGGTCCTCGGCATTGCTTTTTCGAAGACTCGCCACCGCCTCGTTTGATACTCGCTTCAGTGAGTCGATCTGTTGCTCGTTGAGTTTGAGATTCGATTTCAACCGGTCCACAAACTTTTCATCCGTCAGCAACGCGTCGAGTAAGGGTAACGTTATCTGGGCCGAACTCTGGCTCGGCTGTACTGGCGACGTCGTCGGTGCGGGAGTTGGACCAGTATTGATGTTGGCCGTGTTTGTATTGTTGATGGGAGCGTTCGTGCAGCTCGTCAATAAGCACACTGCAAAAGTGAGAATCAAAACTCGCCGGATCATTTTTAAACTCCTCGTATTAAAATTTTTCAGCGAGTAATGAGCAACGGGCGTTCCAGCGCTGGAACATCATTTACCGCCGTTTTCTGCATGATTAGCGAACAAAGGAGGCGCGTGAATGTATGGCTACGGCCGCAGGAGAGGATATGGATTGATGTTAGTGCCTTCCCAGTAGCGTTTCGGATCGGAGACCATGGCGATAGAAAAGTGCAGATGGTAATTGCCTGGCCCGGCGTTTCCGGTGTCGCCGACGTAAGCAATCACCTCGCCCTGGCGAACTTCCTTTCCTTCGAAGAGACTCGGAGCGTAGCCCGCGAGGTGAGCGTAGTAGAAGATCAGTTCCTGGTTTGGACCAAACTGATAAATCGTGGTGCCGCCGCGCTCGCTTTGAAAGAGTTTCAGAATCCGGCCATCCGCTGCGGCCAGCACAGGCGTTCCGGAAGGCGCCATGATATCGATCGCATCGTGCAGCCGGCCTTCCGATCTCGCGTCGTCGAATGTGTCAACCAACTGTTCAGGCTTGATACCTGCAACCGGAATGATCAGGTGCACTGTTCCGACAAAGTTCGACACTGTAGGAGCAGGCACCGGCGCAGCAGGTACCTGCTCGGGTGCGGGCGCAACGGGATCTGTTGATATCGGCGTTCCGATCGCTACAGGTGTGTTAGGCAGAGTTGGTGGGACGTCGAGAGCGGGGACAACCGGCGTACCGCGGTACCTGATGGCGGTCCACACGAGCGCCACAATGACCAGAAACAGAACACAAAGAACAATTCTTAACTTTCCCGCACCCATGTCAGGGTTTGGTAGACAACTAACGTTCCAAACCGAGAGGTAAAAGGGGCCGGGGATCAGTTCCGCCCAGGAACCAGCTCGCACCGACGCGAAGCCGGTGATGCCACGTCGGAAGCCGAGACGTGTACAACGCAAAGCGCGCCTGTCGTGCTAACGCGCCGCCGAACGCTTTGCCGCCCGTGAGCACCGCGGCGCGTTCTGTGCCGAGACTGATCGCTTCACCGAGCTCCTCAAAGTGCCTGGTGTGGAGTTCATTTCCTTCAAGAAATGCGTTGATATTGCGAGCCGCGAGCGATGCTTGTTGAAAAGCCAACTGCGCGGTGCCTTGCAGCGAGGGAGTCGCATCCGGATAGAAAGCGACATCGCCGAGCGCGAAAACGTTGTTGTGTTGCGGTAACTGCAAAGTCGGGTTGACGATGAGTACGCCTCGCTTGTTCTTTTCGACGTCGAGCTTCTCGATAAGCGGACTCATCTTCACGCCGCCGGTCCAAACAACGCCCGCCGTTTTCATCGTCTCTCGATTCCCCTGGTGCTCGAACGTGACTTCGTCGCGCGTCACCTTTACCACTCGGGTCTGCGTGTGCACTTCGACGCGCGATTCGCGCAGGGCGTCTTCGACGAAAACTCGGATCTGTTCACCCATTCCCGGTACAACATGATCGCCCATCTCGATCAGCAGCACTCGCGGCTCGCCCTGAAGAGCGCGTCGCTTGAACGCGTCGAGAAGCAGATCGGCCATCTTTGTCGACAGTTCACAACCACTCGCGCCCGCGCCCGCGACCGCAAATGTGACGTCGCGGCGGACGTCCTGCGGCGCAGTCTGGGGCGGAATACGATCGAGCGCGGCGACCATTCGGCGGCGGAGGTCGTCAGCATGCGCGAGCTTGCGAAAGGGTAACGAGAACTCTTCGGCGCCTTCGACTCCGGCATAATTCGTGACGCCGCCCAGCGCCAGCACCAGCATGTCGTAACCAAGCTTTTCCTGCCGATTTTCAAGCGACACGGATTGATCCGTGAGGTCGATGGCAGTCACGGCGTCCTGAATACACCGGACGTTCTCGTTCAAAAGATCGTCGTATGTCGGCGCGATGTGCCAGGCCTCGACTTCCCCGCTCAGGTACTCGTAGAGCATGGGCGTAAAAAGAAAATGATCGGCGTCCGTGACAAGGGTTACATCCGCGGAGCCGGCGAGTTCGAGAGCCGTGAACACGCCGCCAAATCCGCCACCGAGAATCAGAATTTTGGGTTTGCTCATGAGGGGCGATAGTACCACCTCTGCGGTTCTCTGCGTTAAATCTGACACGTTAACGCAGAGATCGCAGAGATACGCAGAGGGCCGCAGAGAAGACCCAGGCATTACCCCCGGAATGCGGCATTTGTGCAATTTTGCGACACATGTTAAATTGAACGCGCTTTTTAAGTTTAGCGGTTGCCGCTTTTAGCGGAGTTTACTGCAGTTTGAGAGGACCATTTAGGCAAGTGGCGTTAGCAAAAACGAAGAAGGAAGCGATAGTGTCAGACTTCCGCACCCATGAAACGGATACTGGTTCACCGCAAGTTCAGGTCGCACTTTTGAGTCAGAGGATTAACGACCTCACTGAGCATTTCAAGACCCACAAGAAGGACAATCATTCGCGGCGCGGCCTGCTGAAAATGGTCTCGCAGCGCCGGAGTTTGTTGGATTACCTGAAACGCACGGATATCGAACGCTACCACGAGGTGGTTAGCCGTCTGGGTCTGCGCAGGTAGAGCTTCAAGACCTAACCGTAAATGAATAAGAGAGAGCTTCGACATCTCTGTTAGTTTAAAGCCCGCGTCTATCGAAGAGCTTGTGGCAGTGCCGAACGTGACGGCGATTGACTGGAAACAAGCAGACGCGTACGGCCCTAGCTTCGAGCAAAAAGGCGGCATGAGCTTCACGTTCAAGTGGCTCGTGCCGCCTTTTCCGTTACCGTTCAAGGAGAACAAATGCCAGAAAAGAAATACCTCAAAGAATCAATCAAGCTCGGCGAGCGAGAGATTACCGTCGAAACGGGGAAAGTAGCCAAACAAGCAGACGGGTCAGTCGTGATCCGTTATGGCGACACGATGTTACTGGTCGCAGCCGTCAGCGCTTCGACTCCCCGGGAAGGCGTTGATTTCTTTCCGCTCACGGTCGAGTACCGAGAATCAAATTACGCAGCCGGACGCATTCCCGGCAACTACTTCAGGCGTGAAGGACGCCCAAATGAAAAAGAAGTACTAACCAGCCGTCTGATCGATCGCCCCTGTCGCCCGCTCTTTGCTGAAGGTTACCGGAACGAGACTCAAGTTATCGCCAGTGTCATCTCAGCCGATCCTGACAACAACCCTGATGTTATTGCGATAACCGGCGCCTCGTGTGCCCTTTACCTGTCCGATATTCCCTTCTTGAATCCGATCGCAGGTGTGCGTATCGGCTTGATTGAAGGCCGTTACATCATCAACCCGACTTACGACGAAGTGCGCGAATCGCGTTTGAACTTGATCGTAGCGGGAACTGAAGAAGCGATCGTCATGGTTGAAGCCGGAGCGAGTGAAGTTTCGGAAGAGATCATGCTCGAAGCGCTCATGTTGGCCCACAAGGAGATCAATCGCCTCTGCCGGTGGCAGAGAGAACTCTACAAAGCACTCGAGATTCAGAAGCGAGAAGTCACGCCCGTCGTGCTCGACGAAGAGATGCAGCGAGAGATTTCCGACAATTACTCCGAACGCTTGCGCGCAGCGCTCGACACGGGCACTCATGATAAGCGCTCGAGTTATGCCGCCGTTGACGAGTTGAAAAAGGAAGTCGGCGAATCGTATCCGGAAGATCAGCCCGAACGTCGTTTCATGGCCAAGCTGATTTTCGATCATCTCAAGGAGACGATCTTCCGCGACGATATTTTGAACAAACGACGACGCCCTGATGGACGAAGGTTTTCCGAGATTCGTCCGATCACTGCGGACGTCGGCTGGCTGCCGCGTGTTCACGGTTCCGCGCTTTTCACACGCGGCGAGACGCAGGCGCTGGTGTCGACAACACTCGGCACGAAAGAAGACGAGCAGTTCATCGACGACCTGGAGAAGGGCGAAGTCAAACGACGATTCATGTTGCATTACAACTTCCCGCAATACTCGGTCGGCGAAGTTGGTCGCTTCGGATCGTCAAGCCGGCGCGAGATCGGACACGGTGCGTTAGCACGTCGAGCACTCGAGACAGTCCTTCCTGAAGATTCAGAATTTCCATACACGGTTCGCATAGTTTCAGAAATAACAGAATCAAACGGTTCGTCTTC
>Ga0207671_10001315_pt1 | contig 29074 bp, 12 predicted proteins | sample KBSC24metaG_FD_184352 | JGI IMG/M metagenome (GOLD analysis project Ga0207671, IMG submission 184352) | Corn rhizosphere microbial communities from Kellogg Biological Station, Michigan, USA - KBS C2-4 metaG (SPAdes) (version 2) | ecosystem: Host-associated > Plants > Roots > Rhizosphere > Soil...
CATCAGTCTTAGCCTCCTCGAGAAGCTTCTGTGCTTGCTGGAGGAGCTTCGATTCCGCTTGATCTTGAGCGAAGACGGCTGAGAAGCTCAGCAGCATCAAGAGGAAGAGTTTCACAAAGTAAGATGTTCGTTTTCCCATTGTTTGTCAGTGCAAAGGAAATCTGACTGCCAAATCATAAATTAGCAGCGGTCATGAAGCCAGAGATCAAAACTCAGAGTGAGGCCCGCTCGCTTCTGCCGATCAGTCGTACCCCGAGTGTGAATAACAACACGGCGAGTGCCGGCGACAGCACACTAAAGGGTTGCGAACGAAGCTGATCGAGATCGCTGGCGGCAATGAGCATATTTCCAAGACTCGGTTCCGGTTCCTGCAGCCCGACGCCCAGGTATGAGAGCGCAACCTCAGCAAGCAGGAACGTTGGCAGCAAAAGGAGCGCCCGCGTTCGCAGCGACGGCAAAATATTCGGGACAATGTGGCGAAACAAAACTCTCTTGTGACTGACGCCCAAAGCGACTGCCGCGATAACGAACTCTCGTTTTCGCAACGAGAGCACGAGCCCGCGTGTCAGCCGGGCCATGTCGGCCCAGCCGGTCAGAGCGAAGATGAGTAGCAGAAGCAGAGCTGCCCGAGTCATTGGCAGTTCCAGCGGAAAAGCAGCACGAACCCCGAGTATCAGGATCAGTGTCGGCAAGGCAAGCATGGCGTCCGTCATACCCGTCAGAAACGTATCCATGAACCGTCCCGCATAGCCGCTCACTCCTCCTATCAAAATACCAACGACGCAAGCGACGAGAACGCCGATCAACGCAACGATGAAAGAGAATCGTATCGCGTAGAGCAAGCGCGAGAAGCGGTCGCGACCTAATTGGTCAGTTCCGAGAAGATTGATCCTGGGAGCGACGCCGGAAGTGCTTCTAACTCCGAACAGATGTATGTCGGTTTCTACAATGCCGAGCAACTTATATGAATACCCGCGGACGAACCAGCCGACCGGAAAAGCGACTGACGTGTCTTCCGTGTACGTGCGGCGAAGCGGATCTTCGACACGCCGCGGATGAATGATTGGCGTCAGACCGCTGAAGTGGATCGAGGTCGCCGGCGCGGACGGTTCAAATCGTGACTGAGCACTATGATCGTACGGTGCAAGAAAGCCGGCGAAAATAGCGCACAACGCGAACAGCCCGATAACGAGCCAACCAAAGACCGCAACGCGATCGGTTCGCCGCCTGGTTACACCATAAATTGAAAGATTTCTCAAAATGGATCGCCACAAAAAGGCACAGAATGCACACAAAAGAAATTGATTCAGTTTTGTGCCTTTTGTGCCTTTTTGCAGCTTACTCCTCTTCGTTCAAAAGCCGAGGTCGCGAATTCGCTTGTCGTTGACTGCCTGAAGCAACTCGCCAATTGCATTTCCGAGCCAAACCGCTGTACTGGTAAATAAGACGATTCCCATAACCAAAGGCAGATCACGTGCGCGCACGGCTGAAACCATCAGTGTTCCCAGTCCCTGCCGCCCGAGCACAGACTCGACGATAACGGAGCCTCCCAGCACACTCCCAAGCGAGAGGCCGGCAATTGTCAGGACGGGATTGAGTGCAGGCCTAATCGCGTGGCGAAAGATAATGGTGCTCTCGCTCAAGCCTTTCGCACGCGCAAGCATGATGAAATCCTCCCGCATCGTGCGCTGTAATTCGCCATGAAACTGCGCCAGAAAAACCGAGATCAGCGGCGCCGATAGGGCCAACGCCGCAAGCCAGAACAGGACGGCCGAAGACGTGTCCATGGCGGACGCAGTCAATCGGACGGAGATCGCGAGCGCGACGAGCGCGAGGACGATCCGGGGTGTCGAGGCTGTTAGAAGGATCAACAAGTCGATCAATGCAGCGATCGCGGTTGAATGGTAACGCACGCCGATCAGACTTAGCGGCACGGCAAGAGTGAGTGCGATTGCGAAGGCGGCAGTCCCGAGCAGAAATGTACTAACCGAACGCGCCCACACCAGACCGCTTACCGGCACACGAAAGTACGTCGACTCGCCCAGGTCGCCGGTGACCGCGCCCGAAAGCCACCGAAAGTATCGTATCGGAAGTGGTTGGTCGAGGCCGTAGACGCTGCGAAGACGCTCGATCGTCGCCGCTGAGATCTGCGGGTTATCTCGCAACTGCGTCAGGGCGTCGCCCCCCGCAAAACCGAGTAACGCAAACGTCACAGCCGAAACGATCAGTATCATCATGAGCCCTTGCAGACATTTTCTCAGCAGCAACTTGAACATTCTCGTCGGAAATTACGCCGAAGGCGTTCGCTAATTCCAGCCCAGGGTTCGAGCGCAGCGAGAACCCTGGGATCAGAACATCAATTGGTCATTGAACCCTGAAAGGGTTCGCCAACCGCCAAACCCTTTCAGGGTTGAATCGGTTTTATCCCTTACCCAGGGTTCTCGCTGCGCTCGAACCCTGGGCTGGAATTAGCGAACGCCTTCGGCGTAATCGTCTTTGATCTGCAAAACAAAAATTCTTACACTCTCGACGATCTACTCCTTCGGATTTCGGGCTTCCCCAGACTTGCTGCCGGAGAATAGCATCATGCGCCCATTCAAATATTCCCGTCTCTTTGCTTTTCTTCTGCTTCCCCTTCTGTTTTCGTGCCGGCAACCGCCGGCATCAAACACGACGACAGGCACCCCAAAGCCCGAACAGCGAGGAATCGGCACGCGGGGAGGGAAGTTGGTCTATCGTCTTCCGTCACCGCCCAAAACCTTCAACTATCTTCTCGCAAATGACGAGTCGTCGATCCTGCCGGCATTCTTCCTGCTCAACAGCCGGCTGGTGGAGTTTGATCATTCGACGCAAACTTACGTGCCTGGTCTCGCAGAAGCCTGGACCACGAGTTCCGATCGCCGTTCGGTCGACATCAGACTTCGAGATGGACTGAAGTTTTCGGACGGGCAACCTCTGACTAGTAGTGACGTGGCGTTCACGGTGGAGGCTACTTACGATGAGCGGAACAAGGGAGGGGTGTTCGGCGACGCTCTCCTGATTAACGGCAAACCGATATTGGTAAAGGTGATCGATGACCGAAATCTTCAATTTCTCCTTCCTGAACCGATAGCCGCCCCTGACAATTACCTCTATAACATTGCCGTGCTTCCCAGGCATGCTCTCGAAGCGGATCAAAAAGCAGGACTCTTCTCCGAGGCGTGGAAGATAACCGCGCCCCCGGCATCCGTCGTTTCAAGCGGTCCGTTCGTGGTCGAGTCAGCAGCGGCCGGCGAAAGGATCGTCCTCAAACGCAATCCTTATTATTGGAAACATGATGCACAGGGAACGCCACTCCCATATCTTGATGAACTGACCCTCGCGATAGTTCCCGACGCAAATCAGGCACGCGTCGGGTTGGACCAAGCCACAATAGATATTGTGGATCGTATGCGGCCGACGGATTACGCTTCGCTGCTGAACGCCGGTGGACCCGTGAGAGCCTTCGATCTCGGCCCGGGTCTGGGGGTCGATTATATTTGGTTTAATCTGAATCCTACCAAGGCGGACGGCACGCGGCTGAATCCAGTCAAGTCTGCATGGTTCTCGGATACAAGGTTTAGAAGGGCGGTTTCAATGGCGGTGGACCGCGATTCGATCGCCAAGTCCACGCTTCAGGATTTGGCAACGCCGATCTACGGCATCGTATCACCGGCAAATCGAATCTGGTCCAATCCGGATCTACCGAAGATCGCGTACGATCTCGGCCAGGCAGCTTCACTGCTGCAAGAAGCCGGCTTCAACAAACGCGGCGCTGCCGATGCCCCGGAACTATTCGACGCGCAAGGTAATCGCGTCGAGTTTTCGCTGCTGGTTCCTGCTGAGAGCGAACCTCGCAAGCTGATGGCCGCAGTGATCCAGGAAGACCTGGCGAAGCTCGGTATAAAAATGCAGGTCGTACCGATCGAGTTCTCCGCTGTCACGAACGCCTGGACCAAGTCATATGACTACGATGCGATACTGCTCGGTCTTTCGCTGACGGACCTTGAGCCATCGACGTACGCCAACCTGATGTTGAGTAGCGGCGAAGTGCATCAATGGAGGCCGAATCAGAAGTCGCCTGCGACCGAATGGGAAGCCAGGATCGATCAGCTTTTCGCAGAGCAGGCTAGCGGGTCCGATCCTGAAAAACGGAAGTTGAAGTTTCGGGAGATCCAGAGAATCGTGGCGGACGCGTCGCCTGTTATCCCGATCGTCGCCCGCCACGTTGTTTCGGCTGCCAACTCACACGTCGGAAACTTTTCACCGAGCCCGATGTTTCCTTACTCGCTGTGGAACGCCGAGGAGCTCTTCATCAAACAATAAGAGTTAGCCGCAGATGAACGCGGATTGACGCTGATCTGCGTCTATCTGCGTTCATCCTGTTCGGATTTGATCGTGAAATCGACCGCCTTCGTGACGTTGCCGCGAATGCGGAAGATGTAGTTTCCGAGCGCAAGGTTACTTAGCTCGATCCTATCGTTCTCGGCGCTTGCGATCAGGTTCCCATTAGCGTCCAGCAACTCGAACGAGATGCGCTGGTCTCCGTGGTTCTGGTTGATCTTCGCGTCAAGCCAGCCATGTCGAAGCGAAAAAGGAATCTCGACCGACGTTTGCGCTGGTTGGATCGTACCCGAGTAGCGCTCCTTGAAGCCGTCAGGTGACGGTGCCGGAGTCGGTGTCGGAGTCGGCTCGGGCGCGGCCGGAGCGATATCAAAACTCGAGCCGGTTCCCGAATCGGAGTTCAGAAGAAGTCCACCAGACAGCGATGAACCGATCAGTATTTGCGCTTCGGCCTGCGTGTTCGTCGAGGTCGTTCCCAGGACGTCGTGCCCGACCGCGGCGTTCACCTTTTCAAGACCGAGCTTGATCGTGATCTCATTGCCGTCGATTGTGCCGAAGTCAGTCGCGCCAATCGTCTCCTGATTTTGCGTACCCGTAGCGAGCGTAGTTATCGTTCCGTACTCGTATGTGGTGGCCGTCTCGTCGACTGATGCCGTGACGAAAACCTCGACCGTGCCAAATGCCGATGTGAGTGTCCATCGCATGTTCGGCGTGCGGACCGATGCATCCGTGACTACAAGCCGGTAGACGATCTGGTTCGCGACTGGATCGTATTTGAAATAGGCAGCGCGAATATCCTGTGCGGTGGTACCGAGTTGATCATCCTGAGCGTCCACGATCTGTGGCGCGTTCGGATCGGTGGACGGAAACAGGTTCGCCGGATGCGGCACCGCCGTTAGCGACATCGCGGCACGCACAGCGTTGTGTGCATCGACATAGCCGGCGCCGACGACGCGTTGCTCGTAGGGCATCGGCGTTGCTGTCTGCCGAAGTAGCGTTACGACCTGGTCCGGCGTCAGAAGCGGATTTACCTCCATCATCAAGGCGACGATTCCTGTGACCTGCGGCGTCGAGAAACTTGTTCCCTGCGAAGTTGTGTAGTACGGCAGATATGCAGGCGGGATCGTCGAAAGATCGTTCGCACCAACAAAGATGGGAAGGGTGCCCGCGATATTCGTCACACCCGGAGCCTTCGAGCGTGTGCTCTTGATATCGACTCCCGAACCGGTGATGTCCGGCCGCAGATTCGGAGCCGTTGCAGGATCAGCAGGCTGGCCCGCCGTGTCGCTGCCCGTGCCGTTGTCGTTGCCACGTGACGAAAATGAGGCTGGTGTACCGAGGCCTTGCTTCTCGGCGGCGGCGACCGAGATCACCCACGGAGCGACCGAGAACGGATTGATCACGTTCGGAGCGTCACCGTCGTTGCCGGCGGCGAAAACGACCGTGATATTTCGGTCGTGCATCATACGCGTGGCGGTATTGATCGGGTCGTTCGGATCGTAAGGATTGTCCGCAAGCGTCGTCCCCCACGAGTTGTTGCAGACGCGGATGTTGTATCGATATTGATTGACAAGCGTGTAATCCATGGCTTGAACGATTGCGTACGTCGTGAGTCCGACGTCGTTACCTGCACGTATGGCGACCAATTTCGCACCCGGCGCCATTCCTTTGTAGAGACCGGCCGATGCAACGCCAGTGCCCGCAGTTACGCCTGCCCCGAAAGTTCCGTGTCCGCCTTCGATGTCCGTTATCGGCACATTCTCGACGGGTACGACGGGAAGAAATCCGGCAGGTGGCTCAACCGGCAGATCAGCGGTCGCGTAATAGACGTTCTGCGCTACGTTCTGGCCGAGCTGAAGGTCGGGATGGGTCGCATCAATGCCCGTATCGATGTACGAAACGCCGATGTTTTTGCCTGTCACCGGCAGCCCGTTGTTGAGCGCTGTCACCTGAGTGTCGCGGATGAGATTCTCGATACCCGTTATCGTCCGGCCTTCCAGATCCAGCAGACGAAACGTGCGATTGGCGTAAAGCGACCGCACGCCGGACTTTGTCTTTAACGCATTGAACTGTGTTCGGTTGATCGACGTCAGGACGATTGGCAACACCTTTGTGTAGCGTCCGCCGGGAATGCCAAGCGACTGCAACATCAGGAAGTCGCTATTCGTCACGCTGTGATCGAACGTGATCACAACTGGAGTTAACGACAAAGGCGATGCATTGATTCGGGCTGCCAAAAGTCCGTCGACTGATGGCGCCGCAAGTGCAGAAACGGATGCCGCAATCGTGACGACCAAAACGGTCAGGGCTTTTACGAGAATTCTCATTTGGGTTCCTCCAGGATTCATCTAGCCCTGAGCTTACTTAAGGCGGCTTGAGATTTACTTGAGCCCCGCTTGAGTTCCGTTAAGATCGGTTTTAGCCGCAAAAAGGCACAAAAAGCACAAAAAAAGCGCCAAAAAAGGCTGCCCCAATCAGGCAGCCTTTCTGGCGAACCTCCAGTGTTCGGGGGGGCGCACTAGAGTATTCGAAGCGAAACGGTTCTAGTGAGCGGGTTCACCGTGAACCGAATCAAACGCATGAGCACATTCGTCGTCGCCGAGATCGTCGAGCTTCCGCCGACCGTTCGCGTACCGCCGTTCTCGTTAGGCGAACCCTGCGGAAGCAGTTGATTCGACACGATCTGGTACGTGGCGGGGCCATTCGCAAAGCCGAGTACTCGGAAGACGTACGTTGTGTTTGGCTGAACAGCAGACGAGACGAACTCGGTCGGCGTTGCTCCGGCCGAACGCATCAGCACCTGCCCGTCCATAGTTCGCAGCTCAAAGTCCATATCGACCGCCGTAGCCGAAGTGAGCTGACCTTCGAGAGCCAACGCATCGGACTTGGTGGTGACGAGCACGTCATCCCACGTGATGCCTTTGAACTCAGGTTTGCCCCACGTGGCGCTTGTGCCGCCCGTGGCGGTCGGCTCGCCCGCGAGCAATGCTCCTGTTTTCGTTTCGGTAAAGATCGAATACGTGACAGGCGCCGGTGGGTTCGAAGTACCATCTGGATTCTGCGAACCCGTGCCGACCGTCGAGCCTGCAAACGCGTTTGCATAGACTTTCGCGTCGAAGCTGAACATCTGCGCCATCGTGTCGTTGAATTCAATGCGTTTCGCGGTGGATGTTTGTCCGAGAGTCAGCGCTTCGTTGTAGATGAACGTGTTGCCGTTCGTGTCCGCGTTGCGCACTGTCACCGACGGATTCGAGATGCTCACGATCTGGAATTCGAGTGGTTGGTAGAGAGTCTTGTCTGTCGAGAATGCACCGCGTGCATTTGTCAGACGATTGTCAAAGGCCATCACGCCGTTCGCGAAAGAGATGTTGGAGATGGCTGAATCAACTTGAGCAGTAACATCCTGACGCGTCTTCACTGCCCGCGACGAACCCGAGAAATTCGACCATCCGAGCTGGCCGGTAGAGTTCACGCCTATCGCCCGAACAACGTATTCACTGTCGAACACGTCTTTCAGCCCGGTCGGCGCAAAGACCTCAAAGATCGGTCCTTCATCCTTCCATGAGGTTTGGTTTCCGGCGGTGAAGAATGCGTGACGGTAGCCCGTCGTCGAGGCATCGCCGTCGGCATACACGCGCTTGCCGTTCGGTTCACGCTGGCCGGCAAATGCGGTCTTTCGCTTGAGAACTTCGTATGCGACGACGCCCGGCACAGGATCCCATGTTACGGTTACGCTCTTTGTCGAAGCCGGGGTGACTTTCACGTTTTGCGGAACCGCTGGAGCCGCCTGTTCACCGGCAAAGTGCGAAACCTGCGTCGAGATCGTCGCCTGTCCGCCAGAAACTTCGCGAGCATTGATGCCGAGTTCTTTCGCAGCGAAGATCTGTTCGATCATCGCACGATGCTTTCCGGGCGCGTCCGCATCGGTCGAGTCTGACGGATACAGCATCTGGTCCGCGACGATGAAAGCATCGCGGGCTTTGACCATCGTATCCGGCGACGTAGTGCCGAGAATGTACATTGAACCAAGGAAATCGCGTTCGAAGATGTTGGTCCCACGGCTGATGGATTTCTGAGGCGAACCGTCCCTGGCAAGCGGACGCTTAAAGGTCATGTCCGGATAGACGCGATTCATCATCTCGCGAATGTCCCACATGGTCGACATATAGATCTCACCGTCGCGATGCTCTTCAACCTGGCCGGTACCGAGAGTTCCATAGTCGGAATATTTAAGAGTCGAACGCGCGCTGCGGATGTACGCGATCGAATCCGGATCGCGTCCGTTGTCGCGAAAGTATTGGCGGAAGCCCTTTGCGTTGACGACGTAGTCGCCAAGGCTTGCATTGTCCGTGATGGTGAAGGCCCACATGTCTGCCTGGCCCTCGTTCATGGCGCTTCCTTCCTCGCCTTCGAGTCCGGCGATGGGCGAGGTGATCGCGTGCATCCCTTCGTGATACGGAACTGTTCCCTCGAGAGCGAGGTCGTTAAATAAGTAACCATGACCGTAAACCGTCGGGTTCACGACGACGGGCGATTTGCTGGCTGTCACGCCCTCGATCAGCGACGTCAAATTGAATGCAACTGCATTGTCGAGACCCAAAACGATCTTGACGAAGTCAGGATTCGTCGGATCAGGCAATTCACCGTTTGCGGCATCTAATGCGAGATAGAAATTGGGAATGTGGACCGTCGCCGGAAGCGGCGTCGTCTTGTTTGGATACTCGTCCGGGAAATCGCCGCCACCGATGGCCGTGTTATCGCCGCCAACATGCAGGTAGTCGACATACTCGACGAGATAAGTTACGAAGAAGAATGCATTGATCTCGTCCTGATGTTCGGCGGGCTCAGCGAGTTGATCTTGTTCGTTAGTGCGCGCTTCCAGTGCTGTCGGATCGTCCTTGCGGAAGTGCCAGGTCCCGAGGGCGGCCTGTCCGAACGGCTGCTTCGTCGCGAGCGCATTGTTGACGATAGTGTGCGTTCCGGTCAGAGTACCATTCACGCCGGACACTCTGTTGGTCGGATCGAAAGAGCGTAAGTTGACACGTTCCTGCCCGCACGGCGCCACAACGCCGTTGGTCGTACACGAACTGATTATGCTGTTGTCTTTCAGGTTTTGATCGATCTGCGGGTACTTCGGATAAATGTCGGCGGTTTCCGCTCCGGGCGTAGTTTGAAATGCTGCAAAGTCTTTGCGTCCAAGAATCTCACCGGTGTTTGCATCCACGGTGACCATATACAGGCCGAATGGATTGGTCGAAAACTTGGCGACCTTCCAGGCGAGACGATAGCCATTCGCGGTTGGGTAGATGGAGAGAGTCGGAGGAATACTCTCTACAGCCGATAACTGTTGCGAGAGGATCGATAAACCGTTGTTCAGAAGGTTCGTCGCCGCTGCAGGCAACCCAACGTAGAACTTATTCAGATCGTTATTGGCGGCCGTTCTTGCCTGCTCTGCGGTCAGTGAAGGCTGAGTGTTGACGGCAACATCGCGAAAGAACGGGCCTGACGCCATGATGACCTGCTTGTTCGCGTTCATCACGATGCCGATGCCGCCATTTTCAACTGCGACGCCGTTGAACGTCTGCTGAAACCTGACAAGATATCCACCGAGCGCATTGCGCGAGCTGAAGACGCGGAAGTTATTCAACTCGCTTACGCCGAAGAGGCCCTGATTCTGCATAACGAACGCGCGTGCCGCGTCTTCGGGCGTGCCCGAATACGGCTGCGATGCGAAGTCGTACATCACGTCAGGAGATCCGCCGAAATCGTTCCAGCGGGTGGTCATACCCGGTGCGTTAACCGATGTCTTAAGGTTGTTGAGAGCGTCGAGTTGTGCGGCTGTTGCCTGGCGGACGTTCGGCAAATGCAGCGAGGCATTCAAATCAAAGTTTGGAGCCGGACGCTTGTACAACTCCTTCAAGCTTTCCGACGCTCCGGGCGCCGCCTTGCCTGTCTTGAACGGTAGCGAAACGATCGCTCCGAAGATCACGGCAGCCGCGATAAGTAAAATTGCTAAGCGGAAAATTCTGTTCCTCCGAAGTGTTTTGCTGGTGGCGATCATTCTTCCTCCAAAAACCTCTGAAAATGGTTGTAATAACTTCTGCTCATGAGCGTATCCACCACTGCTTGAGAAACTCTTGACGCCAAAGTGATAACGCTTGAGCCAGACTTGAAAAAAAAGCGGCCCACGAATGGCCGGGGGGCCGCTTCACAAGGACTCGTTCCAGTCACGGGCAGGAACGAGAAACCGCTGGATGAAAATTCGCCCAGCGGAAGCTGCGCGGGGTGAAAACACTTAGCCGCCTGTAGTAAACAACGTGCGATAACTGTTGAGTTTCCCCGCAAGTACCGCTCGGGAAACCGTTGTTGCCGGCTCGAATCGCGGTCCTGGGATCACAACGAATTGTCCGGGGGCTATCTGACGAATTTCAGCGGGAAAGACTTCGAACAGGCCTTTATCGATTGCGATCTGAACGTAACCACGAAGCGAACCCGGTATCTGAGCGTTGTCGCTCAGTGCCGTTCCGTTTGACGTGACGGTCGTGTTTGCAAGGGCGCGTGCCTCAGCGTCGTGTCCGAGTGCTTTCACCAACGCGACCGTGAGCTCAAGCCGAGTTACTAAGCCTGCCGGATTGAACGACGTGCCCGAAGCCGTGATCATTCCTGTCGGAGTGAAATCGAAGTCGCGATTCGTCGATCCGCGGGCAGTCGCATACTCGGCGAACAACCGCAGATCGCCGCTTACGTCAGTGAACTTCGGGGCTGAGCCAAGTGTCTGACGGAGGCTCGTGTTCAAGGCGAGTGAACGCGCCAGATCCTCGCGAGTGACAGTCGAATCCGGACGGAAAGTTCCGTCAGCAAAAGTGTCGATCAGCCGGCTCTTTAATGCTGCTTCGATTGCTGCCTGCTGCGGATGTCCCTGGATGTCGGCTATCAACGGGAGAATGAATCGCGTTTGCGAAATGTTTCCGTCAACCGGCCCGGGAGCCGCGACCTGAATCGGCGACGATACCTGTGGCGCGGCGGTTAAACCGCGTGCTCCGCGTATCTCGAGAGTCCATGTTCCCGGTTCGGGATTCTGGACGACGATCTCTCGCTTATCTGTACCTATCGCCGGATACTCGATCGCGGTTGAATAGCTCACTCCGCTTGGGCTGGTGATGCGCATCCCGACGAGGTTTCCGGTTTCTTCTCCGGCAATCGTGTCGACCGTCGCAAAGACGTCAACGATGTTCATGCCAGGCTCGACGGTGAATGTTCTTGCGTTTGCGGATGTCGGCCCCGAGACCTCCGGACTGAAATCGACGTGGAAGTTCTGCACGGGCGGATGGTCCATATCAAAAACTGCGTTATACATAACGTCCTGCACATTTCTATATGGTTTGGAGCGGTTGAAAACCTTATCAACCGCCGCGTGTGCGTTGACGAAACCGGCCCCGGCTTCCCATTCCTCGCGACCCGGCATTCTGCTGGCAGTCGAAGTAAGGATCTCGCGAATCTGATCCGGCGAAAGCGTCGGATCCGCATCCAGCATCAGCGCGACAACGCCGGCGATGTAAGGCGTCGCCATCGATGTGCCGGAGATCTGCGTGTAGAACGGGATGTAGGCGGGCGGAAGCTCGGCGTCGGCGTCGAGCCCGTTCGCCGTCAGATTGACGGTCGAGCGTGTGGATACGATTGCGGACGTAAACTTACCCGCGTTGGTTTCGTAAATGCGGCCCGTGCCTGGAGCCGTGATCGTCGGAGCATTGAAGTCGTCGTTCGGATCCTCGTTGCTTAACCGAACATCACGTCGAACTCCGCGGGAAGAGAAGTCAGCGAGGTCGCCTTCTTTCGAACCTGCCGCAACGCCGATCACCCACGGAGCTTTCGCATAAGTGTTGTACGTGTCCTTCGTGGGGCCGTCGTTTCCGGCCGCGAAGATGACGGCGATATTCCGGTCGTGCGCCATTTTTGAGGCGATCGTGATCGGGTTGTCCGGGTCGAATGCACCCGAACCGCCGTAGCTGTTCGACACAACGCGGATGTTGTAGCGGTATTGATTTGACAGGCCCCATTCCCACGCAGCCAGGCCGTTAATTACGAAAATTCCCGCGCCAAGTCCGGCGCCGATGATCTTCGCGCCAGGGGCAACGCCGGTATAAAGGCCACCGGATCGCAATCCCGTTCCCCCGATGATCCCGGCGCAGTGAGTGCCGTGGCCGACGGTTTGGTCGGTGTTTGGTACGTTTTCAATGGAGACATTCGGAGTAAAACCCGGCAGTGTTCCTGCAGCGACGGGCGTCTGCACATTCTGAATAACTTTGGATCCGAATTGGAGATCGGCGAGTGTTGCGTCGACGCCGGAGTCGATCACCAGCACTGAAAAATCACCCGCGCCTGAGACCGGCATCCCGCCGTTTCGCAGCGTCATTGCAGAGTCGGTCTGCACTTTCTGGACGCCGCCCAGGACGCGTGCCTGATGCATGTAGTACATCAGGCGGTCGTTCGACCACAGCGATCTGACTGCGGAGTTTGCGGCAAGCGCGCGGACCTGGCCGGCTGTCATCGGCTGCGCGACCATCCCAAGCGTCGGGAATGTTTGGCCGCCGGTCACGCCGATGGAACGCAGGACGTTAAGGTGCTCGTTCTGCAATCCGCTGGACGACTTGAATGCAACGATCACCATGCCGGCGTCGGCGTCGTTCGCGAGTCCCGCCAGGCGGGCGCTCAGCGCCGGGCTCAGCCTCGCGCTTCCAGCTTGCGCCGATACAGCAGGGATGGGCGAATTTGGCATTCGCCATAGTCCGGCACTCAAAGCAAACAAAAACAGAAGTGTGAGCGCCCTTCTAAACAGGTTCCTCTTCTGAAAGTTCACTGTCCTCATCTCCTTGACGATCAAGTCGGGAAATCAACCGTCAGGGAGGATAGAGGAGGGACTTTGAGAAATACTTGAGCGGTAATTTTAAGAGTTGAGGCTAACTTGAGTCTTCTCTGCGTTCTCTGCGTATCTCTGCGATCTCTGCGTTAACTGTAGTGGCAAGAAACATTTACGCAGAGATACGCAGAGATACGCAGAGAACGCAGAGAAGACGTGTCTCTATTTCATGAGCTCGGCAAACAAACGCTTTGTTTCTTCGGCCGGCTCGATGCCGAGTTCCGTGTGCAGGGTTTTTTTCATTCTTTCGAAATGCTTCTTGACAGATGCCGGCTTGCCCTGGGCGGCAAACGCCTTCATCGTCAGCCGATGCATGTCCTCGCGAAACGGATCGCCTGCCAAAGCTTCGCCCGCGTACCTCAACGCATCAGCCCAGTGTTTTTCGGAAAAGGAGAGTCTTGCGAGAGCGGCAATCACACGTGCGGACTGCTCTGAGTAGAACTGGCGTCGTTCCTCGGCCCAATCCTCATAAACGCCGGACATGAATTCCCCCCGGTAGATCTTGTGAGCAGCTTCGAGACTTTCCCGTTGATGCGCCGCGTCTTGCTCGCGTTTTGCTTTTTCCGCTTCGACGATGCACCGCTCGAATTCTTCTGCGTCGATGGAATATGAAAGCTCGGGATTGAGCTGATACGCGCCGTCGCGAAAGATCAGAAAGTTCTGCTTGAAGGGCTGACGACTGTTCAGCGCTTTTCGGATGTGCGAGATCGTCGGATGAAAATTCTTCTCCACGGTCTCGAGCTCCTCGTCGGGCCAGAATGCTTCGATCAGCACCTCCTTCAAAACACGTCGATTTTTGCTGGTTGCTATGTAGCAGAAAATGTCTCGCGCCCGCCGCGTAGTCCAGGCGTCGGCGGCAAACGGAATAGAAGGATCGCGAAAGATTTCCACCGGGCCGAGCACCCGTATCGTTAGATCCGTGATAGGGGCACGGGCTTCTAACTGAGATTGGACGCGCACTGGCGTCGAGCGTTCCGCACTCAGCTCTTCGCGAAGATCTACGGGCAGGCGGTCCACGATGTCTTCATGTCCGAATATCGCTGGATTTCGCCGGATCTCGCCGCGCAGCCAGTACTCGTAATCGAAACGAGTCGAAAGATCCAACGCCCGCCGTACGTACTCGATCATGTCTTTCGTCTTTCCCTGAACGAGGCAGGTCTCCGCCAGGAGCATCGCTGTCAACGCTTCGTCGTAGTATTGATTGTGACGGTTGAAATAATCGAGCAGTTCACGGAGGTGCACGTCGAGGCCTTTTGAAGCACCTTCGGCAAGATCAAGTTGATAGCAACGCAGACGAGCTGTGCGGACTCCGTGTTCGTTTCCCTGCTGTTCACGTCTCGTGATCAAATCTTCCAGCAGCGCACGCGCTTTCGGGAGATCACCACGCATGCGGTAAAAGGCCGCGCGTTCTTCGTTCAACTCTTTCGACGTGATGTCGATCTCCGCTTCATCATATGCATTCGTGGCTCGCTCGTAGAATTCCTCAGCGTGAGCGAAGTCGCCTTTCTCGCGATAGAAATTCGCGTACGCTTCGAATATTTCGCCCCGCAAAAACCGAAGATTGTAGAGCTGGCACAGCTCGAGCGAGCGGCTAAGGTGTTTTTCGGTGTCGTCGAATTCGCCGCGGTAAAGATGCAGGCGGGCCACGTTCAAGTGACCAATCGCTTCCTGCGGCAGTTGTTTGTCGGGCTGGCCCTCGCGAAAAATGCGTTTGAACCAGCGCAAAGCCTCGCCAAAATCTCCGCGAAAGCCCGGCGCAAGCGCAAGATTGTGTGTCACAAGACGAACGTATTGATCGTTTCCGAGTTTGTCGGCGAGTTCGAGTGCCAACCTGAACTGCTGTTCCGCCTCGGTCCATTTCCCTTGCACGATCAGGCACAGACCGCGCGTGTTCGCGCACTTCATGAATGTTTCGGAAGTATGCGACACGAGAGTTTCGGCACGCTCAATCAGTGAGAACGCCTCGGGGTATCGACCGCGACGACGTGCGAGACTGGCAAGAGAGTGGAGAGCCTCGCCTTCTCCGGTCGAATCGTCCGTCAGGTTTAGAAGCTCGACGGCGCGGTTCAGAAGTTTCGACGACTTTTCGATCTCGCCATGAAGTCGTGCGACCTCAGCCTTATGCAGCAACGAACGAGGATGTTCCTCCAGCGAGCGATCGGGTATCTGTTCCGCGAACAACCCAAGTGAAGTAAACGCACCGGCCGCGATCCACTCGTTGCCCGTTTCTGCGATCACGGATGCTGCGCGATCGAAGTTTCGCGCGGCGAGCAGGTAGGGAAGCGCCACCTCCCACTTTTTGCTTTTGAGAAAATGATCGGCGATCCGGTTCCGTTCTTCTGCGACGCGTGCCTGGCCGAGATCGGATCGGAGGCGACGGACCAGGAAATCGCGGAACAGTGGATGGAATCTATATTCCTCGCCAGTATGACGATCACCCGCGACGGTAAGAAACATGTTCTTCTGCGCCAGCTCAGGCAGTGCCGCCGAGCAGCGCAGCTCTGGAAACAGCGCGCTACAGAGATCGAGCGGGAGCGATTCGAGCAGGGAAAGATCCATCAACAGCCGCTGCGTCTCAGCCGACTCACGCGAAAAAACCTCCTCGGCGAAATAATCGAAGATATCGCGTTCCGATTGCTCCAGAACGTTATGGAGGTCCACCGCTGCTGGTCCGTCTGCCGAAAGCATCTCCTGCTCGGCAACTTGACGCACAAGCTGAAGCGCAGTTATCCATCCCTGCGTTCGCCCGCGATACTCGGCTATCTCTTCGTCTTTCAGCTCGACGTTGAGCGTCTGTTTGAACAGCTCTTTTACTTCGTCGTCTGTGAAAAGAAGATCGTCGCGCGTTATCACCAGCGCAGCCGACTGCGTCTTTCGCCGCATAGTCGCGAGTGGCGGAAGATCGCGGGTCGTTATGATCAGATGGACCAGGTCAGACGAGTATTGCAGGAGTCGATCGACCAGCTTGTGAACGATCGTATCGCGTCCGATATGGTGATAGTCATCCAGGACAAGAATGAATGGTTGCTCGACCGATTCAAGTATCTCGTTGATCAGGAGGTCGGCCGAGCGCTCAGGAAAGCGAAGCACCTCTTCGTTCGCTTCGCTCAAGTATGGAAAGATTGCTTCGCCGAATGCCGGATACAGATTCTTGATGCCGTGCGCGATATAGCCGAGAAACACGACCGGATCCGCGTCAGTATGGTCGAGCTGGTACCAAACGGTAGGCCGTGTCTGGCTGCGAATAAAATCGGCGATCAGAGTGGTCTTGCCGCACCCAGCGTCCGCCGCAACCATTGTTATAGGAGAACCGAGGTTAGCTTGCAGCTTTTTCGTAAGCCTCGGACGCTGTAGTAACTCGGTGACAGCGCGTGGTGGAAGGAGCTTTGTGCGGAGAAAAAAGTTTCTGTCCTGCATCGCTACGACGAGACCTGTCGGGAAGCCCGTATTATGCCACGTCGCTTTGCACAAAGAGTCCAAAAGTGATGTGTTTTCTCTGTGACCTCTGCGTATCTCTGCGTCCTCTGCGTTGAAAATTGCCGTTAAACGCAGAGGACGCAGAGATACGCAGAGATCGCAGAGGAAGACCGCCTGCCCATTTGTGCAAAGCTAAACCACGTCTCGGTTATGGCCGAGGCTTTGACGGTTTCCCGCCGTTGATGAATGGAAGGAGTTTCGAAACTCGCCCGAACGTTTCCGCGTGAATGCGCGCGGCCTCAGCTTGCGAACGCCCGGCCTGCGTGAGGAGCAATACTGTCTCATCTCGATCAAAGACAAGCGTCCTCTCGTCGATAACGTCGAGTTGTTGTTTCGAACGTAAACGCCATAACGGGTTCGGCGGCCTGCTCCGGCACAGCAGAAGCACGTCCGCAATTTCTGAAAGCGACGGCTGTAGAATATTGACGAACCCACCGAACCAATCGGCGTCGAACAAATGGTGTACGCCGTCAAGGACAAGCAATGGCCGATCATCCTTTTCGTCGGTTTCCAACACGGAAGCTATAACGTAGAGAAATCTCGCCATCGCGGCAGGGGAAGAATTGGTAACGGCGTGCAGCGAGTCTCCGACGGCTTTCTTGCTCTCGGCGACTCGATGCACGCTCGCTGCGAGGTAACTCGCAAAAACATTCCAATCGCTGTCTGACGATTCCACCGTAAACCACGCGACTCTCTTTCGCGTTCGAGCATAAGCCGCACCGATGGACGTTTTGCCGGTCCCCGCTCGACCGGAAACCAGTGTCGCAGCGAAGCGGCTAAGCGATCGGTCAAGTTTTTCAATGACTCTTGGCCGTTCGATGAGCCCCGCACAGCGCGGAATTTCAAGCTTCTCATTCAATATATGCACACCGTCGCGTTCATCTTTCGAAGAACTCGCGACGGAGGTGTCGACCACCGGGGAATAACTCTCTGTCGAATCGAAATGGTCGTTAAGAGTGAAGCTCATGGTCATCGTTCGGAGCATACGACCTTGTCCTTGAGAAAAACTTGAACCGCACTCAAGTTTTTCTCAACCAATCCTGTTTAAGATCCGCATAGTTAAGTCCCAGTTAAACAAGTTTGAGATCGGGCAGGCTTGGAGGACCTCCTCCAACAGTGACTTTCGACTTTTGAGGCAAGCTGCGGGTTCAATGCAATACAAAGGCAAAGTTTGTATAACTACACTCCAACGCAGCATACATATAATAAGCGCGCCCGGGACGTTCGTATCGGTTCAATACGCGTTCCCGCAAGCCGTCTTATGAGTCTGAATTGCGCGCGGAAGCGCGGTTCCCCGATCAAATCAGATGAATAGATTTCTGGCACTCCTAATAATTTTGCTGCTGACGGCGAATCCCGTCCTGGCCGGCCTCTCTATCGTCAAATCAAACGGCATCACACTGACCGGTGCAGACGGCATCGACTATGTCGGGGTCAATGGCATTACGCTCACCGGCGCAGACGGAATCTTCAATTACAATTCGAACGGAATCACGCTCACGGGCGCGGACGGTATCACGCTGACCGGGGCCGACGGCGTCACGCCAACAGGCGCTAACGGCGCGACGTATACGGGACCGAACGGAATCACATTGACCGGCGCCGACGGTATTACCCTTACCGGGGCTGATGGCATCACGCTGACCGGCGCCGATGGCATAACCTTGACTGGCGCTGATGGTACGAAGTACACCGCCGACTCGATCCTGATTCGACGGCCGAACGGAATAACTTTGACCGGCGCTGACGGCATCACTCTCACCGGCGCCGACGGGATCACTTTGACCGGAGCTGACGGCGCTACGCGGGTCGGCCTAAACAGCATTACACTTCCCAGCGCGGACGGGATCACTTTAACCGGTGCCGACGGCATAACACTCACGGGTGCTGACGGCATCACTCTCACAGGCGCCGATTCAATCATAGGCTTTGGAACAACGGGTGTCCTTTGGGACCACACGAATCCAACGGGCATCACGCTCACCGGAGCCGACGGCATCGCAGTCATTGGAGCCGACGGCATTGCGCTGACCGGCGCGGATGGCATCACGCTCACCGGAGCCGACGGCATCACGTTAACCGGTGCGGACGACAATACGGGACTTCAGAGTGTAGATCCTGAGCTTGCTGTCGCTCTTAATAACGCGACGGACGACAGCAACATAAACGCGGTGATCGTCTATCACTCGTCGGTGACAGACGCTGACATCGCGCAGCTTAAGCAGCTCGGCATCACGGGTGGAACGCGTTTGCGCATGCTGCCCGTGGTTTACGTCACCGCAACCAAGGCGCAGCTAGTCGCGGTTTCAAAGCTGCCGAGAGTCCGTTCGCTCTACGGTAACCGCACGCTGACGTTCAATTCCGATCCTTACTTCAACACGACCGGCGTACAGCGTGTTGGCCCAGACGGCGACCTTCGCCAGGAGAACGGCGGTATGCCGGTAATCGGCCGCAATGTGACGGTCGCGGTCCTCGACACGGGCATCAACAGCCAGCACGTCGATCTTGCAGGCAAAGTGCTTCAGAATGTTCGTTTGGCCGACACGCAAAGCGTTCCCGGCTTGTTCACTTATCCGGCTCCGCTCGAGAATCTCACGAACACGGATCTCGCGGGTGGCCACGGAACTTTCGTCAGCGGCGTAATCGCAGCAAGCGGAGCGGCCTCGTCAGGACGATTCGCCGGTGTTGCTCCGGGCGCGCGGCTTTTGGGGCTCAGTGCAGGCGATCTAAACCTGATGTACGTCCTTTCGGGATTCGATTATCTGCTCCAGAAAAGAGCGCAGTACAACGTGCGGGTAGTGAATTGCAGCTTCTCGGCGAACACGGTGTTCGATCTAAACGATCCAGTGAATGTCGCGACCAGGATGCTGACCGACGCAGGTGTGAACATTGTGTTCTCCGCCGGCAACACGGGTCCCGGAAACGGAACGATGAACCCGTATGCGGTAGCGCCGTGGGTAATCGGCGTGGGCGCGACCGATGTAACAGGCAGGCTCGCAGACTATTCAGCACGCGGCAACTTCGGTGACGATTTGCAGCACCCATCGCTGGTCGCTCCCGGAACAAACATCGTCAGCCTTCGGAGTGCACCGACTGTTACAGGAGTCTCCGGGATCGCGGGTGCGGACACCCAGCGTCTGACGCCAACCGAAATGCTGTACTACACGACGGCGACAGGCACATCGTTCTCGGCCCCGCAAGTTGCTGGAGCCATCGCCTTGATGCTCGAAGTGAATCCAAACCTGACTCCGGCAGACGTCAAGGACATCCTAAGCCGCACGGCAACGCCGATGCCTCGCTACTTTTTCCACGAGGCCGGTGCCGGGATGCTCAACACGTACGCCGCAGTGCTCGAGGCCGCGTTTCCGGAACGCCACATGGGCGGATTTCGCTCGACGCTCTCGCGCAACGCGATCCGGTTCACCACGCGCACGTCGCAGACGTTTGAGCAGACCGTGTATCCGAACCTGACAAGCTCTGCGAGCGTCTTGATTCCGCAGAACACAATCGAGGCCGGCATCAATATCTATTGGGATCTCAGTGCAAACGATTTTGGACTGAGAGTTTACGATCAGTCGAACGCATTGGTGGGTGAATCGAACTATCTCAACTTGCCTGGCTTCACCGGACGTCATGAGAAAGTGGTGCTCCGCAATCCGTCGAGCCAAACGTTGCGGGCGTCGATATCGCATTCAGGTTATGTAGGAACAACCCAGCAGGTCTTTGGCGCCGTCGAGGTAACTCAGGTTGAGTATCCAGTCATGCTCGATGAATCGACGCTCTCGCCTGATCAAACTGTGCAGGTCGAGAAGAGCCTGATTGCAAATCTGATGCTTCCGGAAGGCAGAAAATTCCGTCCGAACGATGCCGTCAGCCGCCTTGAACTTGCTGAGGCACTGGTGCGATCGGGCCTGGTTCCACAGTACATGGCATCGGCAGCGATGTTCACTGATGTTCGCGACGACGATTCCCGAAACGTGGTGGAGAGCTCACAGGCGTCTCCATCGGGCGCACTGTTTTATGATGCGTGCCCTGGCAGGAAGTTCAATCCTTACAACGGAGCCACGAAACTCGCGGCAGCGATCGCGTTCGTTAAAGCCGCTGGCCTCAGTTCTCAAGCCGCCTCGGCTTCGCTTCCTCTGACAGTCTCCGACGCCTCATCGATACCCCTCGCATGGCGAGGTTACGTCGCGGTCGCTCTGCAGCGACGTTTTCTTACGCTCGACGGCAACGCATTCAACCCCTCGCGCAGCCTCACGCGCCTCGATCTCGCAACGTCGCTCAACACGCTCGTAGCGCAATAATCCTCAACATTCGTAGGATCTCCGTTGCTAGGAACTAGAAGGTGTCCGACCGCTGAGCAGCTCGAGTAGTCGCGTCGGAAAATCCGTGATAATGCCGTCGACGCCCAGCGCAATCAATCGCTTCATGTCGTCAACTTCGTTAACGGTAAAGGCATGTAGTTTTAAACCGTGTTTCTTTGCTGTCTCCACCAATCTGCGATCGATGGACTTGCTCGACGTCTCAATGGCAGCGACGTTTGGTCTGTAATCGCCGGTTCCCCATCTGCTGCTCACCACAAACCTGATGACTTCAAAGGTTGAGGCGGAAATCGCAACCTTAGGGAACTCTCGTCGAATGACCCGCAGCACCGGCGAGTGAAATGACGCAATGAGTACACGCTCGGTCATTTCAAATTCGACCAGAAGATCACAAAACTTCTTCGCAATCTTTTTTGCGTCGAACGGATGCCAGCCCTTGATCTCGATGTTCATTCGCATGTCGTGGAACTGCTCAAGAACTTGCCGGAACGTGGGAACAATGATGCCCTCACCTCGATGCGGTGGTTCAGGCAAGCCATCCGGATTCCACTTGTAGGCGGCATCGAGCTTTTGTAGCTCCGCCAATCTATAGCAGCGAACCGGGAGCCAACCGTTTGTAGTTGCTCTTACTGTAGGATTGTGCATTAACACGAGCTCGCCGTCGCTCGTGACTCGAATGTCCATTTCCAGCACATCGACGCCGAGTTGCTTGGCGTTTGCGAAAGCGAAGAGAGTTTCTTCAGGCGCTTCGCCCTTGCCACCGCGATGAGCGATGACATCGATTTGGTGACGGCTGCCGCTGAAGAAGTCAGACATAAGCTCTTATACAGTTATTGATCTGGCCGCAGATTTACGCTGATGAACGCAGATCTAATCTGCGTTCATCAGCGTAAATCTGCGGCTAAATCAACCTTCGCGACGCCGGATTCTAAAATCCTTACGGGCGGAGACCAGAAAGAAGAATCCCGCCAGCGCCGGCAGCCACCATTTTCGCCATCCGGACGGATGAGTGAACCAATAATTAATTTGGACCATGCGGCACCAAATGACCGGCTCACCCACTAAGCCTACCGCAGACGCGACGCCAATTCCCACGATTATGATCAAAAGTGTGATCAGCGCAGCCTTGATTAGATTCAGCCATCGTTTGCGACTGCGCATCAGGTCGTTCAAAAGCGTGACAGCCAAATGCACCGCCAGGGTCAAAGCAAGGAGCAGAAAGCCAAACTGCTGGATCGCCGGCCGCACCAAAATTGTTCCACCGACGATCAAGATCAATTCGATCAGGTAGAGTAGTTTTAACCAATAGTGAAAGAGCAAATTCCAAATGGTCTGGGGCGCCGCCAATTCGACCAAGCCCCACCCCACCTGACCTATTCGCGTGATCCAGGCGGCATATTTCTTTCCGTTAGTGGCATAATCGTCTGCCAGGTCTTCAAACATCTTCCCCACAATCGTCGTCGCTCGCGTCGCAGTTTCGAGCGTCGATTTTGTGTCTGGCTTGCTGTTTTTGGCGAACACATCAAGGTAACGATCGCGCAAAGTCGCGTTGTCGATTTTCGCATTCAACTGCGCCTGCAGATCTGCGCCGGCATTGTTCTTTAGATTATCGATGAAACCGCTTTGACCAGTGCCGACCTGGACCAGAAGATTCGGCTCGGGTTGACCGGAACCAGTGCGCATCAACGCCTCGCACAAAAGATCCTGCCGCTCCTCAACTCCCCGGTCCTTAATTGTTTCGTACACAATTGCGGCCTGCGCTTCGCCGATGAGACTTGCTTTCTGCGGATGATCGATGGGAAGTAGTGAAGCAATAATTCGTTCGGCGCCATCCAGCCGCCCCCACATAATGTCATTTTCGCGCCAGCGTTTTTCCAGGAACGCGCCGAAATGCGCGAGGGCCGTGCCTGCCAACTTCCGGCACTTTGAGTTGCGCTCGTCAATCAATGCTTTCGCATCTTCAGGGCTGACCCGAAATACATCGACCAATGCCGGTTCACCGACCTCGGTTTCGTAAAGCACCGGAAAAATTATCATGTCGTAGTCGTCGTAATCCTGGTAATAATTCTGCAAACACTCGCGCGCAATCCCTACTGGCACCGTGCCCCCACCCAGCGTCCCCCCATCTAGCCGGAGCACTTGGCGCGCCTCCTTTTCGGCCGTATCGCGCGCTCCTCTAATTTCGCCGGCGATTCCTTCGGCGATCTCATTCATTTTCGCCAGTACGTCGGAATTCTTGTCCAGGAACTCTTTTGCTCTGCGATCAGACTCAGCTTCAGGCGAATCGCAGATTGTTTGTTTTGTTCCGCGCAGGAAATAATTCAGCAGTGCGCGGGAATCGGGCGTACCATCTTTTCGAACTCCGCCCGGCAGCTTTGCAATGATCATTTCAGTTAATTCATTTATCTCCTGATGTCTCGCGATGCGCGAATCACCTGGCTTGTCAGTCGGATGTGGACGCGAGAGCAACCGCCGTTCAGTTTTGCGCAAACCAATCTCGCCTTTTTTCAACTCGCGGTAGATGCGGCGCAACTCTTCGCGAAACTCGCGCACAGCCTGGTTGTTCACTTCGAAGCCGTCCGGCCATGTGTAAGTTTCCTTTAACTTATCCTGATCCAAACAATGCAGGAACTCAATTCGATTTCTGATAAAGCTGATGCGTCGTAGCGGATAAGACAGATTGAAGCTGGTGAGGAATTGATTGATCGGGTGCCGCGGCCCTGTTGCCGGCGCGCCGCTTTCGGTGACTGGCACGTCTCGGTAATCAGAATATCGAAGCCCGCGCCACGCTCGCGTCAAGCTGCGAATGATCGCAAAATAATCGGAATCCTCATTCAGCCCTGCGCCACGCGTCACCATCCGCGCCAGGTCATCAGTGACTGAGGCGATTTCCAGCCGGTGATACGCAGCATACCCTGGACCTTTTCGTTTGATCATATCGTCCAGATAGAGCATGGACCATTGGTCATCGGTGAGATTACGCAATTCCTCGTGATTACTCTGAATGCTCTTTAGGACGTTTGGCCTTTCATTGTTCTGGTCGGACTGATTGGCTTGCTTGATATCCTCATCGACATTATCCAGCACGCGATTTATGCGGACCACGAGCCGATTCCGCAGGCTCACGCGCTGTAAATCTTCCCGGATAGTTTCGTACATCGGCAGTGTCGATAAAGCATCGATTGCATTTTCGATAAAGTTTGGCCGCTGATCCTTCTCCGGCTCGTCTTCAGGATGCTCAGGTGAGGGCTCGACATAGAGAAGTTTTCGAGTGATAGGATAATCAGCATGGCGCCGCGCGAGCGTATCGATCGCGTGCCCAAAAGGTTTATTGTCGAGGTCGCCGCCGTCCGCGAACGCCCGACTTTGCGGCGGGACGGGCTTAAGGCCCGATGCCTGTTCAAAATCACGAAAGAACCGGTTCCAGCGGACGCTGCCTGAGCGCGCATTCGGATCGTTCGCATACCTGCCACAGCCGTCGAGAATAGCGTCGATATCGGTAAGCACCATGGGCTCAAACGCAAACGGAAACGACGAGGTACAGCGGGCGGCGTACGCAAGAAAAGGATTCGTGTCTGGCAGGAAATCAATATCCGGCTGAGGCTCATTGTCCCGTGGAAAGACAAAGCGAAATACATTCTTGTGGCGTCGCTCGAAGACGACCTCATCCGTTAAGCGCATCGGCAAAACCGCGCCATGCAAGTCCGTGGTTGTCACGAATAAGTCGAGTTCATCAACTAGAGAATTGCTGGCTTTCGTATCGTCTTCTTGTTTGGAGGAGTCGGATCTCACCCCATCCATTTCATCGAAGGCTCTCAGCAATTCGAGATACATTCGCTTGGCATTGAGCAACGCCGGCGGTGGATTGTCGAAACCTACGGGCGAGTCCTTTGACAGTCTGTCGTTGAGCAGTTTCTCAATCGCGCCTTCGCGCACCCACAACTCCTGTAGCCGATCTATTTTCTCACCTCGGACCAGTGCTTTTGCGAGGAATATTCCGTTGATTCCGCCTGCTGATGCGCCAGCGATCGTGTCGACTACAAAACGGGTCGGAATCGGTGTTGAATCCACTCTGGTCGGCGAATCATCGTCAGGCTCTTCTGCTAACAGGTAACTTAGCTTGCGGTAAACGCTTTCCGATCCGGACAGATCTTTATCGCTCAGCAATGCCTTACCGTCACCATTCGCGGCGGTAGCGCGAACCAGGCGCAGCAATTCCTGCGCGACGCCGTTGATATAAATTGCAAGCGAGACGCCGCCATACATGACTACGGCGAAGCGCACTTCTTTTTGGTAGTTGACTTCGGGAGTGGAAGCACTCGCCATGATAGCCTCCGGAGCGTTAGGAAATTGGGCTTTGCCTCAAAAGTCAGGACTCAGGCTTGGAGGAGGTCAGTACCGGAACGCGGTAGCGTCGGGTCAGTTCTCGAATATACGATATTCCTGGCAAATTTGAGAGGCGTACTCACGGAAGAATCAAGCTCGAAAGCTTCTGAAGATCTCAAGCCTCTTATTCGTGCCCGTTGCACCACGATCTCTTTTCATCTCTAGTGGTCGAGAGCGCGAAAACGTTTCCGAAGACGAAAGCCGTTGAGTCGAGAACCCGGCGTTTCTGACGAAAGATAGAGCTGTTGCCGTGATTTATTTGAGGAGTGACGAGGAGTGGTGATCGAGGTACAGCGTAACGCGTTCGTGTTCCTGGAGTATTGAGGCGGGCCGCCGCGGAGACACTTCGAGTTCGACCGTGGCTCTCACCGCCTCAGCTTTCCTTCCGTCAGGAACGATGCACAGCACATTGTGGCTCTTGAGGATTTGTTTGATCGACATCGAAATCGCTTGAGCCGGAACTTCAGCAATGCTTTTGAACCAACCCTCGCCGACTTGTTGTAGGCGACACGCGTCATCAAGGGTGACGACGATGTAAGGTTCTTCAGTATCGAAGTCTGCCGGCGGGTCGTTGAATGCGAGGTGCCCGTTCTCACCGATACCGACAAAAGCAACGTCGATTGTCTGTTGCGCGATTAAGTCACCAACGCGATGACATTCCGCATAAACATCGCCGGCCTCGCCGTCAATAAAATGAAACGTTTTTGGATGAATGCGACTGACCACCCGCTCTTTCAGATAACGTCGAAAGCTGGCGGGATGCGACTCCGGTAGTCCGACGTACTCGTCGAGATGGAAAAAAACGACCTTGCTCCAGTCGATCTTTTCCTGCGCCAGCGAGTCCAGGAATTCGAACTGAGATGCTCCGGTCGCGGCGATGACGTAAGCAGCATCGCGTTCGTTGATCGCTTGATTGATGATCTTCGCCGCGTCTCGCGCCGCAGCCCGGCCGAGTTCCAGCTTCGTATTGAAAACCTTTATGTCCAACTACTTTGCCTTTGCTATTAAATCGAGGCTTTGCACAAAAACTCGGAATCAGACTTGGAGGAGGTCAGTACCCTAACGCGGTAGCGTCGGGTGAGCCTCTGAAATCAGATAGTCTTCAATGCCTTGCGCGCCGTCGACCCGACGCTACCGCGTTGCGGTACTGACCTCCTCCAACAATGACTTTCGCCTTTTTGTGCAAAGCTGCTCATCGACCCTGACATCGATCCAGGGTTCAACTCCCGACTTTTCAGGTAAGGCTTGCCTACCTTAGTTCGAGCGACTTTTCTACTGTTGCACCCGTGATGACATCCGTGGCGCGAATCACGTATTTGCCGGGAGCATCATTCAGCGCAAACGGCAACGTAAATGTGCCGCGTCCATTTCGGAGCAGCACATTGTTCGAGTAGATCGGCAAAGCAGATCCGTCTGGAGCAATGACGTGGCAGCGTACGAGCTCGGGGCCGGACATCGTCGAGATCAAATTGAAAGAAACATGATCGCCCGGATGTGCGGCGTCGGCGCCCTCGAGCTTCAGCTCGTTTGCTTCGGGACTCAAGGCCAATATCAACGCATCGCCGATCAGAATTGAGCTGTGCACGACATCCGTGAAGCCAAGCTTCTTACCAGTTCGGATATCGGTAACGTAGGATTTACGCGAGAGCTTGATTGTCAAATCCTGCTTCGCCACCTGGCCCAGGTTTGCGTCGTTGTAAGTCGTGACTCCGTCCTGGCCCACCACGCCTGCAATGGCGATGTTCTCTTTGACAATCGCCACGATCTCCGCGTCGCCAAACTTGTATCGAGCGATTTGCGCGTGGGAGATCCGCTGACCGTCGGGCGACGTCAGTTTAACTGCTGGAGCTATGCCGGCCTTGTTGAAAATCGCCTGTAGCAGCTCACGATATGTTGCGCCACCGAACTTTGCCGCACGTTCTTTGGGATATTGATCCCATACGGTATTGAGGTAAATGGTCCAACCCGTTCCCGTGTGATTCACGATCGCTGCATCACTGTTACCAATTTTGAAAAGAGCGCTCCCGCCTGAAACTCTTAGCTCGGGCTGGGCGATGCGGATTCCTGAGATTGTCTGCGGCAAGTGCCAGCCGCCGGCTTGCGACGAAAGGCTGAGTTCACCCCCAGCCAGTTTCAGTTCGCGCTTATCTGAAGCAACCGCGGCAATGCCAAACAGCTTGTTCAAGCGATCATTCGTTTGCCACGCGCAGTGTTGGTCCAACCAGCCTGGCGCTGCATCGGCGATCACTACGCCGCCGCGCGTCACAAACTCCTGAAGGCGTTGCGCCTCTTCATCAGATAAGGCAAACGCGAGCGGGAGTATCACGATCTTGTATTTGTCGTTAGCGATTCCTTTCGTTGCCACGTCTTCTGATGACACGAAATCAAACTGCAAACCGAGGTCTTTGATCGTCTTGACCCATCCGTCGCGGTTCGCTGCAAAGCTCAAACGGGCTCGATCCGCGACTTCGTCATCGTCATCGCTGCTGCGTTGGTGATAACCGAGAATGCTGGCGGCGTGGATCGAAGGCATGGAGTAGTAAAGCGCGATTCCGTCCTGTTGCCGCGTTGCCTCCATCAACAGCTTACCGACGCCTTCAGATCTCAACGAGCTGAATGCCTTACCCATGTCACGCGCTGAAGCCGAGTGAGTTAGATCCGGGTTTAGAAACGAGTACATCCAAAAAATATTCGGATGTAGCACGTTGTGAATCGCCGCCGTCCAGATCGCATTCTGAACGGCGAGCCCATGGGATCCATATCCGGTCCAGAAGCCAATCATTGCATTTGGCTTAGCGAAAGAGCGATGCATGTCCCACTGATTGCCGCCATCGTAGGAAAGAAAATCGTCGATCACGCGATCGAGGCGAGACCAGTCGGCGCCGTTGTAAGCGTTCGTCGCCTGCGTGCCGGAGACTGCAATATGCGCATCGGGGTCTCCCTCAATCGCAGCATCGCGGGCCGTTTGGTAAGCCCTCGCAAACGTAATTTCCATGAACGTGCGGTGATCGGCCCACGGCGCGAAATTCCGGCTTTTCCGTGCTTCTTCCGTGGTGTACGGAACGATCGAACTCCAATCCGCAAAGTTTGTGCGCCACTCGTTGTTGAGCGCAGTAAGAGTTCCGTACTGCTGCCTCAACCAGAGACGAAACTCCTCGAGCGTGTGTTGATTCCAATCGAAGTCGACGGCATCGCCATACGAGGTCAACGAGCCTTCGTCGCCGACAAAGTAGTAATCCATGTTGTAACGCGACTTGTTGCGAGCTGAGGCGCGAACGATGTCGGCGAGACTCTTGAGAACGGCCGGATCGTTGAATGAAGGCGTTCGCTGAAGAAACTTCTTATCGCCCGTCCGTTTGTATAGTTCTTTCTTCGTGAGGTAGCCGAGGGCTTCGAAGTCGCCGGTTTTTTGATAGTCGGCAATCGCACGTTCCATGGCTTCCGGTGTAGTGGGCCCCCGATCGTACCAGTACACTCCGAACGTGCCGCGCGGAATACTCAGAGAATTATCGACGTCGTTGGACCATGTAAATCCCGTATCAGCGGCGGCCGCACGGACCATCTTCATTTGCGCGTCCTGCAAATAGTGCTTGGTGCCGCCAAACGAAAC
>Ga0207671_10001326_pt1 | contig 28939 bp, 21 predicted proteins | sample KBSC24metaG_FD_184352 | JGI IMG/M metagenome (GOLD analysis project Ga0207671, IMG submission 184352) | Corn rhizosphere microbial communities from Kellogg Biological Station, Michigan, USA - KBS C2-4 metaG (SPAdes) (version 2) | ecosystem: Host-associated > Plants > Roots > Rhizosphere > Soil...
ACCGAAGATCAAGAGCAGGGCCTCCGGCGGGCGCTCCGCAACGGGGGGTAGGGCCGGGTTGCGCTGTCTGGTGGCGGTTGTTGCTTGTGGTCGCCTTTGTCCCGGATCCCTCGTCGCTGTCGTCGCCTGACGGAAGCAGGCCGGTCCGGTGGTGTCCAGCCGGATCACACCTGCTGGCCTGCGGAAACGCTCGGCTGGACACCACCGGCCCGGCCAGCTTGGCTTCGCCCGCCGACAGCGACGAGGGATCCGGGACAACCCCACCTGTGGGAAGAGATCCCGCGCCTCATGCACGACATCTCACCGCCGCGTGTGCGTCGCGAAGTGGACCCCGTCCACACCACAAGGGTGGTGTCCCGGATCCCTCGTCGCTGTCGGCGGGCTCTGCCAACCAGCCCGGCCTGGCGGTGTCAGGCCGGACGAGACCGGTGGCCAGCAGCGTGTGATCCGGCTTGACACCGCCAGGACGGGCTGGTTCCCTCCGGGCGACGACAGCGACGAGGGATCCGGGACAAAGGCGACCACAAGCAACAACCGCCACCAGACAGCGCAACCCGGCCCTACCCCCCGTTGCGGAGCGCCCGCCGGAGGCCCTGCTCTTGATCTTCGGTGCCCATCAAACGCGGCCGCCAGCCGCCCACCCGACGCATGCGCAGTGACTCGGACCCGCGCGCGGTCGTGAACACCGAGACCGCCGGCCGCCAACGTGCCCCAGACCCGCTCTCCCGAACTGCGCCACCCAGCGGATCCTTCTTAAACCAGTGCGAAGCCGTAAGAAAACGCCTGTAAACCCACAGGCCACCGCACCGGCCAGTCAGAGGTGCCCGATTTCCCGAATACGCGGCATGCAAAGTGTGAAAACGTCAACATGCCGACATCGCGCGCTTTACCCTCTCTTGGTTTCCCGCGACGAGGCATTGGTCCACTCTCCTGAGTAAGCCTGTTGCGATGGTTCGACCCCGCCACCTTCTCGGCCAGCGCCCCAGGTCCCACCCCACGGGAAAGGACCACTATGGCAATATCCGGATACCGGGCTGCCCTGGCCGCTGTGGCCGTCGGCTCCTCGGTAGCTCTCGTCGCGGCCACGACCGGCCAGGCCGCCGCCGCATCCGCCCCTTCCACGGCGAGCTTCCCGCACTACAACCACGCGCTGCACTCGGACCAGATATGGGGCGGATACGCCGACACCGGCGCCACGTTCACCTCGATCAGCGGCTCGTGGACGGTGCCGGCGCTGAACTGCTCCTCGACGCCGAACAGCTCGGTCTCGCCGTGGCTCGGCATCGACGGCTGGAGCTCGGACACCGTCGAGCAGATCGGCTTCGACCAGGACTGCGAGAACGGCGTCGCGGCCTACTACCCCTGGGTCGAGATGTACCCGGCGGACTCCATCTACTTCAACGACACCATCAAGGCCGGGGACCACATCACCGCTTCGGTGTCGGTCAGCGGGACCACTTGGACCCTGACCGAGAAGGACACGACGCGGGGCTGGTCGAAGACGTACCACGAGTCCGGCAACGACGCGAAGTCCTCGGCCGAGGCGATCGTCGAGGACCTGGGGGACGGGATCCAGCCGGTGGCCGATTTCGGGTCGGTCACGTTCACCGGCCTCACGGCCGACGGCCAGCCGCTGGCGAGCGCCGGGACGCCCAACTCGACGAACGTCGAGCGGGGGAACACACCGCTGACGAAGAACTCCTCGCTGTCCGGGGGGACTTTCAAACTCAGCTGGGTCCATTCCTGAGGTACTGAGCCGGCTGTTCTGTACTCACGGTTCTGAACCTGCTGTTCTGAGCCTGCTCTTTCTCCTGAACCGCCTCTGATCTCCTGACCCGCTGTACCTTCCCAGCAACGCGGGTCGGGTGCCGGTGCCCGGGCTGCCGCGCCCTCACGGCAGCCCGGGCCACTCCCAGCGGATTCCGAGGACGCAGGGGTCCAGATCGACGCCGATGGCGCAGGCCCGGTCACGATCGTCGAGAGTCAGGACGCGCTCGGTCTCTCCGCCGGGGTCGTCCTTCGCGGACACGGTGAACTGCACGCAGCGTGCCGGCAGCGCGGGCCGGGTGAATTCGACGTCGATGACGTACTCGCGGATCGGCAGGCGCAGGCGCCGGCTGGTGTCGCGGTCGCCGGGGTAGGGCGGCGTGAACTCGACGACGTATTCCATGACGTGCAGCTCGCCGCGTTGCAACGGCCGCGGGAGCCGCAACTCGGCGATGGTCAGGCCGGCTTCCGGTCGGGTGCGGACGGTCCCGAGGGCACAGCCGCGCAGGGGGCGGATCAGCGGCGCGTTGCCCTCGGTCGCCTGGTCTATCACGATCGAGGACGTCACGTCGTTGGTGGCGGCGCGGACCAGGGCCCGGGAGTAGAGCTCGCGCAGCGTTCCGTCTGGGCCGAGCTTGAGCCGCTCGTACTGCGAGAGGCGGACGAGGAGGTCGTCGGAGCCGGTGTCGAACTCGCTGAGCAGTCCGGCTATGGGATCCCAGTCGCTGTACAGCTCAGCCAAGTTCGGCGCTTCGGTGTAGACACGGCGCCCGCGCGCCCGGCGTGGGCCGACCAGGGCCGCCAGCGCGCCCGGAGGCACGCCGACGATCTCTTCGAGCCGGTTCAGTGCGGCCATCGAGGCGGCGCGCTCGGGCTGACGGCGTCCGGACTGCCAGCTGCTGAGCGTGGCCAGGCTGATCGGGGTGCCGTGGCGGCGCAGGCGGTATTGGATGCGGTCCAGGCTCAGGCCGCTGCCCGCTATCGCGGCGCGGAGGGCGGCGGGGAAGGGGCCGGAGGCGAGGAGGCGGGGAAGGTCGGGGTGATGCTGGGGTGTTGCCGGGGGCGGTGGTGGGGAAGGCGCGGCGGACACGCGTGGCTCCTTACGGGCACTGATCAAACGCCACGATCCTTCCGTTCTGTCGCGTGTGCGAAACCCGTTCGCGTGGGCTGGTCCGGTCGGCCGAAAGTCCATCCGGCCGGCGGACCGGCCCCGCTGAGCCGGCGCTACTTGCCGGCGCCCGCAGCCTTCTCGATCACCCAAGCCAGATTGAAAGCCTCTTCCTCCCACGCCGTATACCGCCCCGACCGCCCACCGTGCCCGGCGTCCATCTCCGTCTTCAGCAGGAAGTCGTGCTCGCCGCCGGCTTCGGCGCGCAGGCGGGCGATCCACTTGGCCGGTTCGTGGAAGCCGACGCGGGTGTCGTTCAGGCTCGTGATGGCGAGGATGGCCGGGTACTGCACCCGCGCGATGTTCTCGTAGGGGCTGTAGCCCTTCATGTACGCGTACACCTCCGCGTCCTCGACCGGGTTGCCCCACTCCTCCCACTCCATCACCGTCAGCGGGAGGTCGGGGTCGAGGATCGTGTTCAGCGCGTCGACGAAGGGGACTCCGGCGAGGATCGCGCGGAAGTCGTTCGGGGCGAGGTTCGCCACGGCGCCCATCAGCAGCCCGCCGGCGCTCGCGCCGCGCGCGACCAGGCGGTCCGGGGTCGTCCACCGGTCGGCGACGAGTTGGCGGGCGCAGGCGATGAAGTCCGTGAACGTGTTGCGCTTGGCGAAGAACTTGCCGTCCTCGTACCACTGCCGGCCCATCTCGCCGCCGCCGCGGACGTGCGCGATCGCGAACACGAAGCCGCGGTCGAGCAGGCTCAGCCGCGCGATCGAGAAGTACGGGTCCATCGAGGCCTCATATGAGCCGTACCCGTACAGCACACACGGATTCGACCCGTCAGCCACCACCCCCGCGCGCCGCACCAGCGTCATCGGCACCCGCGCCCCGTCCTCCGCGGTGGCCCACACCCGCTCCTGCACGTAGTCGGCCGGGTCGTACCCGCCGAGTACCGGTGTCTGCTTCAGCAGCGTCAGCTCGCCGGTCGCGACGTCGTAGTCGTAGACGCTCGACGGCGTGACCATCGAGCTGTAGTTGAGGCGGTAGTGCGTGGTGTCATAGCCAGGGTTCTTATCCGGCCCGACCGTGCGGATCCTCTCCGGGAACTCGATCGGCGTGCCCTCGGCCACCGGCGTCCCGGTCGCCGCGTCGATGCCGTGCAGCGCAAGCCCGGTGAGCCCATCGCGCCGGTACCCGACCACCACGTGCCCCGTGAAAGCCTCCACCGAGTCCAGCCGAACCCCCTGCTGATGCGCGACCAAGGGGGTCCACGCCGCGTGATCGCCCAGCGCCGCGACCGGCGCGGTGGCCAGCTCGAAGTCGCTCTTGCCATCGGCGTTGTGCAGGATGAGCAGCAGGTCGCGCGACGGATCGTCGGGGTGGGCCCAGTGCTCGACCGAGTACTCGACCCCGTGCCGCCGAGGCGCGACGACCCGGAACTCCCCGCCCGGATCGTCCGCGTCCAGCAGCCGCGTCTCCGTCGTGATCTTCGACGTGCACGCGATCTCGACGTACCGCTCACTGCGCATCAGCCCGACGTGGACGAAGAACCGCTCGTCGTCCTCCTGGAAGACGATCTCGTCCTCCTCCGCGGGCGTCCCCAGCACGTGCCGGTGGACCCGGTACGGCCGCCAGGCGTCGTTGATCGTCGTGTAGAACAGCGTCGAGCCGTCCCGCGACCAGGCACCCGAGTAGTAGACGTTCGACACCTCGTCGGCGAAGTCCTCGCCGGTGGCCAGGTCCCGCACCTTCAGCGTGAACCGCTCGTTGCCGAGGAAGTCGACCGAGTACGCCAGCCGCTTGCCGTCCGGCGAGACGTCGAACCCGCCGAGCGAGAAGAAGTCGTGCCCCTCGGCGACCGCGTTCCCGTCCAGCAACACCTGCTCGCCGGGCAGCGCGGAGCCGTCCTCGGGCAGCGCCGGCGGCATCGGACCGTCGGTGGCGACCCGGCAGTGGATCGAGTACTGGAGCCCCTCGACGCTGCGCGAGTAGTACCACCAGTCTCCCTTGCGGGTGGGGACGGAAAGGTCCGTCTCCTTCGTCCGGCCCTTGATCTCCTGGAAGATCGCCTCGCGCAAGCCGCCCAGATCGGCGGTCGCGGCCTCGGTGAACTCGTTCTCCGCTCTCAGATACGCGAGGACGTCCTCGTCCTCCTTGTCGATCATCCAGAAATAGGGATCATTGACGACATCCCCGTGGCGGGAACGCTCATGGTCACGGCGGGGAGCTACCGGCGGCTTCATGGACGAAGTCTAAGATCTCCGGCTTGTCGAACGCCTATGCTGGCCGGATGGTCCGCCGCCCGATGTGGAAGATCAACCCGGGTCACTCCGATGACAAGGAGAGCCACTTCTACATCGAGATGACCCGGGATCAACGCGCCGCCGCCTGGCTCGACCGCGGCTACATATCCGTCGGATACGGAAAAGCCTCCGAGGACCTGCACGGCCGTTCTCGGGAGGCCATCATCGAAGTCATGGCCGCCGACGGCCGGAGCGCGAACCAAGCCGGCCAGCTGAACAGCTTCTTGCACGTCATGAAGCCCGGCGACCTCGTCGTCTTCCGAACGCAGTCGACGACCCACATCGGACTGGTCGGCTCCTACTACCGCAGCGAGGCCACCGCCGACCACCGGCACCACCGGCACGTCACCTGGCTCATGTCCCTCGACCGGGACAAACGCGACCAGGACATGGAGCGCGCCACCAACCTGCGCCAGACCATCGGCCCGATCATCGACAAGGCGCAGGGCGACGGCGTCAACCTCTACGCCATAGTGGTCAACCGCTTCGGACTCGACGGCAGATACATCGGGCCGCGGCCACCTCTTGGCCGAAAAGCGAAGCTGCTCAGGGACGACCACCTTCCAGCCGTCGACATCCATAATGGTCTGCTCGCCTGGCTCAGGCAGGAGTTCGGACCGGAGGCCGTGCAGACCTACGATCCCGGCCTCGACTGGAAGGCCCCGGTCGACCTCCTGCTCGACCAGGCCGAACGCATCACCGTCGTCGAGGTCGAATTCCTCCAGGACGGCAGCGACCTCGACCAGCTCCGTTACGGCTTGGCCAAGACCCTCGACCACATGGACCGCTACCGCCCAGACGGCCGCGACGTCCACGGCGTCCTATGGCTCTCCTCCGAACCGAAGGACTCCGAACGCTGGCAGCGGCTGTGCAACCGCTACGCCGTCCGCCTCGGCTGGCCAGGCGTCGAGCGCCAGGCCTTCGAGCGCTGATTCCCTAGCCCGCCCAAGGCAGCAAAGCCGCCCGGAGCTCCGCGGCGCTCTGGAACCCGATCGCCGGCGTCTCCCGCAACGCCTCGTCGATCACCTCCGCCAAGCCAGCCGGCAGCCGCGGCAGGTGCTCGCGGATCGGCGTCGGCTTCGTCTGCAGCACCGCCTGCCACGGGTCGCGCACCCGTGAGAAGTCGCGGGGGAACTCGGCGGTCAGGCAGCGGTACAGCGACGCGGCGAGGGCCCAGACGTCCACCGCCGGGGAGGCGCTGCGGAAGTTGATGACCTGCTGGCGCGGCAGGAACCAGGGCTTGCCGGCGGTCGAGCCGGTGCGCGTCAGGCCGCTGAGACCGGCCTGGTCGAAGGCCTTGGCCAGGCCGAAGTCGCACACCTTCGCGGTCGGCGCGCCCGGGTCGCCGGCGAGCAGGATGTTCGAGGGGCTCAGGTCCCGGTGCACGATGCCGGCGGCGTGTGCGTGCTCCAGCCCCTGCAGCACCTGCACCGCCAGCCCGACCGCCTCGCCCACCGGCAGCCGGCCGCCCCGGCGCTCGGCGTACCGGTCCAGGCTCCCGCCCTCGCAGTACTCCAGCGTGAAGTAGAACGTCCCGCCGGCATACCCCGCGTCGTACATCGCGGCGATGTTCGGGTGTCGCAGGGTGCTGGTGACCTCCGCCTCGCGCAGGAACCGCGCGCGGGAATCGGGGCTGGCCGCCGCCTTCGGCAGCATCACCTTCAGCCCCACCTCACGCCCCGTCGGCTCGTGCCGTGCCAGATAAACCGCGCCCATGCCGCCGCGTCCCAGCTCCCGGACCAGCGTGTAGCCGGCGATCGGCGCGAGCTCGGGAGTCGGCTGGACGCTGCCGGCCAGGCGTAGCAGCAGCCTGAGCACCGCGCCGGGATCGGTCTGGCACGCGGCGCACACGTACTCGCCGCTGCGCGCCCCGATCTCGGCGGCGACGTCGCGCCCGCAGTTGGCGCACCGCGCAGCGGCGCCGGAATCCGGGACCGCCGTGACCGGGACATGCACCCCGACGCGGAAAACCGTCTCCCCGAGCCGGATCTCGTCGCCGTCGGCGAGATCCCGCTCCGGATAGGACAGGGCCGCGGCCTCATCAGGAGTCTGATGCGCCTCGCGCTGCCCGATCTTCTCGCCGTTGACGTACGTGCCGTTCAGGCTCCCGAAGTCGCGGATCCGCGCCTCCGGCGGGTTGATGTCCAGCAGGCAGTGATGCCGGGAAACGGTCCGATGGTGCTCGTCGTCCGGCAGGCGCGGCGCACAGTCGTCGGCACGGCCGAGGACGCACGTCGTCCGCTCGTCGAAGACATGCTCGCCGGCACCACCGCGCCCCTTGACCATCGTCAAGGAGACGGAGGGCGCATCGGCTGCCGGAGTCGTCATGGGGAAGCGGGCTCCTTCGAGGTGAACAACAGAGCACTGCCATTGTCGTCGGGCTCGGCGTACACCACCGCGCCGTGCGCGAAACGCCGATCCAACAACGCCCGGCCCAGCGGCTGAACGAGCAGACGCGCCACAGCGTGCTCCACATCGCGCACGCCGCCACGGCCAGCGCCCGCGCCACCCGACCGGATCAGCAGAGCGTACGCGTCCTCGGAGAGCAGGACGCTGATCCCCTGGTCAGCCAGACGCTCCCTGAGCCGGCCGAGAAGCTTGTCGACGATCGGACGCAGCGCCGCCTCATCGAGCGGACGGAACACGACGACCTCCCCGATCCGCCCCAGCAACTCCGGACGCAGCGTCTCGCGCACCGCAGCCATGATCCGCTCGGCGTCGGGGCCGGCACCGGCACCGGCATCGCCGTCGCCCTCCGCGCCGCCGGATCCGACTCCGAAGCCGAACCTCTGCGTACCGGCAGGGGAGCGGCCCGAAGTCCCGAGGTTCGACGTCAGAATGACGACCGCCTCGTTGAACGGCACCCGCCGCCCCCGCGCATCGGTCAGCCGCCCCTCGTCCAGGATCTGCAACAGCAGATCCAGCACCTCCGGATGCGCCTTCTCCACCTCGTCGAACAGCACCACGCTGTGCGGATGGTCCCGCAGCGGCCCGCTGAGCTGCCCGTCCCGGTCATGCCCGACATACCCGGGCGGCGCTCCCAGCAGCCGCGATATCGAATACCGCTCCTTGTACTCGGACATGTCGACGGTGATCAGCCGCCGCTCGTCGTCGAACAAGAACTCTGCGAGCGCCTTCGCCAACTCCGTCTTCCCCACCCCGGTCGGCCCGACGAACAGGAACGACCCCACCGGCCGCTGTGGATCACCGAGCCCGGCACGCGCCGTCCGCACCGCCTCGGCGACAGCGCGCACCGCCGCATCCTGCCCGACCACCCGGCCCCGCAGATGCGCCTCCATCCCGCGCAGCCGCTCGGCCTCGTCCGCGCCGATCCGCTCGATCGGCAGCCGCAGCCGACGGGCCAGCACAGCGATGACGTCGTCCCGCCCGATCGCCGGCTCACGCGGTTGCGAATCAGGGGTCAGCGACCGGATCCGCACCCCCGCGCAGGCCTGGTCGACCAGATCGATCGCCTTGTCCGGCAGCCGCAGATCCGGCAGATAGCGGATCGCGAAGTCCACGGCCGCAGCCGGCACGTCCGCGTCGATCCGCACGCCATGATGCGCCGCGAGCCGATCGGCCACCCCGGCGACGATCTCCACCGCCTCGGCGCGCGTCGGCTCCTCCACCCAGATCACCTCGAACCGGCGCTCCAGCGCGGCATCGGCCTCGATGCGCTGCCGGTATTCGGCCGGCGTCGTCGCCCCGATGCAGCGCACCTCCCCGCGCGCCAGAGCCGGCTTCAGGATGTTGGCCGCGTCGCTGGCCCCTGATCCGCCCGCGCCGAGCACGGTGTGAAGCTCGTCGATGAACAGGATCAGCCCGGAAACCGAGCGGGCCTCCCTCACGACGCCTTCGAGCCGCTCCTCGAACTCACCTCGGTACCTCGTCCCGGCGAGCAGCGTGGCCATCGAAAGCTCGACGATGCGGGCGTCGTCCAACCCGGCCGGCGGCGTCGCGCCGGCCAGATGCGCGGCGAGCCCTTCAACGAGCCCTGTCTTGCCGACGCCTGCCGGTCCGACGAGGACGGCATTGGCTTTCCGCTGCCGCACCAACACCCTGGCCAGGGCACGCAGCTCCTCGCGCCGTCCGATCAACGGCTCCAGCACACCCTCGCGAGCCAGGCGGGTCAGGTCGCGGCCGAAACGGTCGAGGACGGGAGTCGCTGACTTCGAACCCTGATCGGCTCCAGGTGGATTCTCGCGCGCCGCATCCTCGGGGAAGAGATCTCCCAGCTTCAAGCCGAACCGGTCGGCGGTCTTCGAGTCCTGCAACACGCCGTGCAACAGCGCGACGGCGCCGAACGGCTCGCCGTCGGCCGCCCGATCGGCGGCCCGAGTGAACGCCCAGCGTGCCGCTGAACTGCGTCTCGGTGTGCCCTCCAGCTTCGGACCGGCGACCGCCAACTTCGCGCGGATGCGGCGTCGCAACGTCGTGGGGTCCATATGCGCCGCGGCGAAACGCTCTTGCAGCCGCTCGGCATCGGCCGCCACAGCTTTGCCGTCCATGCCCGCGATGCCGAAATCGGCGACCATCGATTCCAGGTCCGGCCGGCACAGGCTTGTCAAACCCATGAGGAGATGGCCGGGCTCGACTTCGGAGGCCCCGCCGGCGCGCGCCTCCAACCTGGACAAACCCAGAGCGATCGTCACGCTGTCGCGGTAGCCGGCCACGGATTCACAGTACCGGCCACGGATTTCCCAGGACCCGGGACCGGTCCTCCCGCGGTCAAGCTACTGTCGTGGCCATGCTTATCACCTTCGACACCAGCGGTTTCCAGGCGCGCGGCGACGGCGCGTGGGAGAACCCCCAGACGGGAGACTTCGTGACCGTCTCCGGTGACAACGGCCCGCTGAACGAGCCGGTGTGGCTGGACAACCTGCCGGGGCTGCGGCGTCAGCTCGCCCACGGGTACTCCGGGATGGGCTGCCTGGTCGAGGCCGACAGCGTCCGGGTCGGCAACGGTCCCGAAGCCGCGGACGCCGCGTATCAGTTGGCGAAGGCGCCGATCCCGAACGCTCAGCACGGTTTGGTGTTCATCGTGCAGTTCATGTTCGCGAAGCAGGGCTCTTCGTTCTCCGTCATGATGATGGCCCACGAGACCGGCACGACCGGCATGCGTGAGGCGATGCTCATGGCCCAGCTGGGCCACGAAGACTTCTTCCTGGCCCATCCCTATGACCCGCAGCTGAAGTCGAAGCTGCCGTTCAGCCGGGCCGACGATCCGGCCTTCGACGCGCAGTTCCCGCAGCACCCGCTGTCCCGGGCGCGGGCTTGGGCGCGCGGGTTCGCGGCGAGCGCGGCGGTCAATCCGGCCTTCGCCTCGCTGCCCGCGTTCTACGGCACCGGCGCCTGAGAGCCGGCCTTGGCTTCGAGTGCGGGCCGGGGTTCGGGGTCGGCTTGGGGGCCGGTCGATTCGGGCTTGGCGGCGGGTTCGGCGTCAGGTCCGGGCGCGGGTTCGGCGTCCGCGTCCGCTTCGGCTTCGGCAGGCGCTGAGGTTCCGGCGCTGTGGCGGGTCGGAGACGTCATCGCCGGCCAGTACCGGGTCACCAGGATCCACGAACATGGCGGCATGGGCCTGGTCTACCGGGCCCGGCACCTGGGCTGGGACACCGACCTGGCGGTGAAGTGCCCGCGTCCGGAGCTGTTCGCCTCGGCGGCGGACCAGGAGCGGTTCGTCGCCGAGGCCGAGGCGTGGGTGTCGCTGGGCCTGCACCCGAACATCTGTGCCTGCCACTATGTCAGGGTCCTGGGCGGTATCCCGCGTGTCTTCGCCGAGTACGTCGAGGGCGGCAGCCTGCGGGAGTGGATCGACGACGGCCGCCTGTACGCGGGTCGGGGATCACAGGCCACGGCCCGGATTCTCGATCTCGCTATCCAGACCGCGTGGGGGCTGCATCACGCGCACGAACGCGGGCTGGTGCACCAGGACGTGAAGCCTGCCAACGTGCTCATCGCCGTCGGAGCGGACGGCACGCTGACGGCGAAGGTCACCGACTTCGGACTGGCCCGGGCGCGTGCCTCCGTCGCGCCGACGCTCGGTTCCGATGCGGCTGCGGTTGCGGGTGCGCCAGGTGTCAGCGTGCTGGTTCCCAGCGGCGGGCTGACGCGCGCGTACGCCTCTCCCGAGCAGACCGAGGGGCGTCCGCTGGGGCGGCGCAGCGACATCTTCAGCTTCGCTGCTTCCGTGCTGGAGCTGTTCACCGGCGGTGTGGTGTGGATGTTCGGGCCGGCCGCCGGGGAGGCGCTGGCTGCGATCCGTACCGAGGGCCTGGGCGACGACCGGTTGCCGGCTCTGCCGTCCGATCTGGCTGATCTGTTGGCGCGCTGTCTGGAGATGGAGCCTTCGCAGCGTCCTGCCTCGCTGACCGTCGTCGCCGATGAGCTGGTGGAGATCTACCGGCGGGCGATCGGCGAGGAGTATCCGCGTCCTCGTCCCCGCGTCGCGGAGCTGCGGGCGGACGAGCTGAACAACAGAGCCCTGTCTCTGCTGGACCTCGGCCGGGCCGCCGAGGCCGAACAGACCTTCGCCGCCGCGCACGCTGCCGACCCCCAGCACATCGACGCGAGTTACAACCTGGGCCTGCTGCGGTGGCGGCGCGGGGCGGTCACCGATGAGGAACTGCTGGCCGAGATCGAGGCCGTCGCTTCGGACACCGGCAATTCGTGGACCGCTCGGCTTCAGCTGGCTCGCGTGCACCTGGAGCGTGGCGATCTCGGTTCTGCGCGCGAGTTGCTCGACGGGATCCAGCGTGAGCGACAGGGCCGCGAGGGCGTGGCCGAGGCTCTGGCCGTGATCGACTCGGGCGCGCTTCCGGACGCCAAGTCCGTCCAGCGCTGGGAGATTCCCTGGTACTGGACCAAGCCGGATTGGCATCCGCCCATGCTCAAGGGCCGTCTGACCGAGGGGCTCGACAGGGTCCTGATCGCCAACGTCGACGATTCTTCGCGGCTCTACGACATCCGGAGCGGGCAGTGTCTTCGCACGATCGACGGCCGCGCTTTCGACGCTGACCTGACGCCGGATGGTGCGTTCGCCGTCACCGGTGCTTCCAGCAGCCGGATCCGTTTCTGGGATCTGCGTACCGGCGCTTGCCTACGTACATTTGCCGAGGACGACGATCGAGTCTGGTCCCTTCGGATGAGTGCGGATGCCCGTGTGCTGATCGCGTCGGTCTCGGCCGGCAACGTCAAGGTATGGGATCTGCGCACCGGTGAGCTGCGCTGGACGTTCGACGGTCATGGCAGTACCGCGTCCGTCGAGGTGAGTGACGACGGTCGTAGAGCTTTGACCAGTGGCCGGTCCGACGGTACGACGCGGTTGTGGGATCTGGAGACCGGCCGCTGCCTGCTGACGATGGAGCGGGAGGATCGGTCCGGGAACACGATGCGGTTCAGCCCGGATGGCCGGCTGGCCGTGTTCGGCAGCTACCGGATTCCGACGATCGACGTCTGGGATCTGGAGAAGGGGCGGCATCTCAGGACACTGAAGGGGCATGCGCGGTTCGTCGTGCAGATGGATGTCAGCCCGGACAATCGTCACCTGATCTCGTGCGATCCGCGTGACGTCCGGGTGTGGGAGGTGGCGAGCGGGCGGTGCCTGCGGACGTTCCGGGGCCACCTGGGCGAAGTGCGTGAGGTGCGTCTCGACGCGTCTGCGACGCGGTTTGTCTCTGTGGGGCAGGACAATTCCGCGCGGGAGTGGGTGCTGCCAGGTGCGTATACCGCGCCGGCGCAGCTGAGCCGGCCGCGTGAGCACACCGAGCTGGACCAGCTGCGGGCCACGGTTGATCGGCTGGTCGCCGAGGCGGAGCAAGAGATTGCCGGTGAGCGGTATTCCGCGGCCCTGCGGCTGCTCAGCGAGGCTCGTGGCCTGCCCGGCTATGAGCGTGCTCCGGCGGTGACGGCTGCCTGGCGTTCGCTGGGGCTGCGCTCTGTTCGTTCGGGGCTGCGCGGGGTGTGGCCGCTGCATGCTATGACCGGGCACGATTACGCGGTCTTCGCGGTGGCCGTCACGCCGGACGGCCGGCTCGCGGCCACCGGCGGGCAGGACAAGACGGTGCGGGTGTGGGACCTGGCGTCGGGGGAGTGCGTGCGGGTCGTCGCCGAGATGGCGTCGCCGATCTCCTCGGTCGGGTTGAGTCCGGACGGTGAGCGGGTCGTGGCCACGAGCCGTAGCGGCACGGTGGAGCAGTGGTCGGTGCAGACCGGCGAGGCGCTGAGCGGGGCGAGCGGCGACACGGCGGTCGTCCCCGGCTTCGGCGGCTGGGGGAGTCCTCCGGACCGGATCCGCGACAGCGGCGCGCGGGCTTCGCACGTCAGTCCCGATGGGCGCCGGGTGCTGATCGGGGCGGCGGACTCCGTCGTCCGGCTGTGGGACGTCGCCGAAACCCGTTGCCTGGCGGCGATGCCCGGCCATGAATACGACCTGCGCGCCGTATTCGTCAGCGCCGATGGCCGCCTGGCAGCCTCCGGCGGCGTCGACTTGGCGGTCCGCCTGTGGGACACCACGACCGGCCGGTGCCTGCACGTCCTCGACGGACACACACAGCCGGTCGCGGCGGTGTGCCTGAGCGCCGACGGCCGCTTCGCCCTGAGCAGCGGCGCCCAGGGCGAGCGCCGCATCAGGCTGTGGGATACGGCCGGCGGGGCCTGCCTGGGCGTCATCGACCACCTCCCGGCCACGGCGAGGGTGTTGCGCTTCACCACGGACGGCCGCTTCGCGATATCAGGGGACGAAGACGGGGCGCTCCGCATCTGGGACCTGACCACCGGCACCTGCGTCCGCGCGGTCAAGGGCCACGGCAACCCCGTGAACGACCTGGCCCTCACCCCCGACGGCCGCTTCGTCCTGTCCGCCCACGACGGCGGTACGGTCCGCCTCTGGGAGACGGACTGGAACCTCGACGCCCGCGAGCCCGCCGACTGGAGCGAGGGCATCACCCCCTACCTCGCCGCGTTCCAGGCGCTGCCGCCGTCGCGGCAGACCGAGACCGCCATCGCTGAGCTGCTCACGCTGCTCCAGCACGCGGGATACGGCTGGGTGCGGCCCGAGGCGGTGCGGGCTCGGGTGGCGCGGCGGTGGTAGTGGGTTCTACGCCACCCCCAGCGCGCCCCGCCGCACCTCCGCCGGAGTCCGTCCGTACTCCCGCCGGAAGGCCCGGTGGAAGCTGCTGACGTCGGTGAACCCCGCCTCCACCGCCACGTCGATCACGGTCAAGTGCGCCCGCGCCGGGTCCTGCAAGTCCCGCCACGCGTAGTCCAGGCGCCGCCGCCGTACTTCGCCGGCGAAGCTGTGGCGGCGTCCGGCGAACACCGAGTAGAGCAGCCGCACCGAGACACCCAGGCGCGCGGCGACCGTGGCCGGGGACAGGTCGCTGTCCGTCAGGTGCTCCTCGATGTCGGCCAGGGCCGCCGCGTGCAGCCGGTTCTGGCGCATCGGGCCGGAGCGGGGTGCTTCGGAAGGATGCAGCTCGGCGGGCTGGTCGAGGGCGATCGCCAGGATGCCGCACGCGTGGCCGGCCAGCCGCGCCGCAGTCTCCGTCGCCAGGTCGCCGCCGGTCAGGCTCAGCAGTGCGTGACGGACCGCGGCGCCGGCTCCGGTGGCGGTGCCGACGCGGGTCGCGGTGGCGATCGGCGTGCCGGATCCGTTGACCAGCAAGGGCTTCGGCGCGTAGAGCGAGAGCTGCTGGAAGTCGTCCTGGAAGTCGAACGTGAACGGCCGCGTGGTGTCGACGACGGCGATGTCGCCCGGCCGCAGCACCGTCGAGCGGCCCTCCTGGACCATCAGGCTGCTGCCTCGCACCTGAAGGTTTACGTAATAGCCCTGATAAGCCGAGCGGTCGATGTCGCGTGCCGTCCGCTGCACGCGCTGCCGCTGCGAGGTGATGCGCGCGATGCTCAGCTCGGCCAGTTGCCGCTGCGCGACCGTTCCGGCGAACCCGTCGCGAAGATCGGACTCCGGTGTCAGGGCGAGGAAGGCCTCGCAGATCAGCTCCCGCCAGCGCGCGAACTGCGCGGCTTTGGGTACGTCCATGGTCGACCAGCGCTGTGGCATGCGCTTCTCCCCGAGTTGTCCCCCCGGCCGCTCGGCTGGGCGGCCTCATCTGTCACGGCCCGCCGCCCCGATCGGTTCACGTGCAGCAGACGCCATACCGGCGTGCACTCCCGGCAACGTCCGATCGTCCGGTGTCGCAGACCTTTGATGAATGTCCTCTACCATCATGGATCCCCCGGCCGCGCCCAGAATCGGCGGACGCGGCGTCTTGGAGAGTGCGTTCGCATTGCTCGGCGCCCTGGAGCAGGCCGGCGCGGCCGGTGTGACCCGGCTCGCGGCCGAGTGCGGCCTGCCGAAGAGCACGGCACACCGCTTGCTGGAGCAGCTCAGCGGCCTGGGCGCGGTGGAGCGCAGCCGGGGCGGCTACCGGATCGGGGCGCGCGTGTTCCAGCTCGGGCACGGCTGGCAGCCGTATCCGGCGCTGCGCTCGGCGGTCCGGGAGCCGATGCGGCGGCTGGCGGCGGCGACGGGGGTGGCGGTGAGCGTCAACGTGCTGCGGAACGGCGACGACATGATCGTCGACTGGATTCCGGCGCTGGACGGACCCGCGGCCCCGCTGGGCTGCGGAGCGACGTGGCCGTGGACGACGGCGTCGGGGAAGGTGCAGGTCGCCAACGCGCGCGGTGAGCGGGGCGGGTCGGCGAAAGCCCCGGCCGGCTGGCGCAGGGAAGCCGAGACGATCCGGCATCGCGGCGTCGCGTTCGACCGCGAGGAGGTCATCGCAGGGGTCTGCTGTGCGGCGGTCCCGATCCACAGCGTGTCCGGGGTGCCGATGGCATCCCTGTGCGTGATCACGGATCCGGCGCACAACCTCGACCGGCTCGCCGACGTCCTCAAGAGCGCCGGCCGCGCGGCTTCGGCGGCTCTGCGCGAACGCCGCGCCGGCATATGACAGGGCCCTGGCGCCCGCCACTGGGTGCCAGAGCCCCGTCATCCCCCCCTCAGACAGGTCTTCGGTTGTCGCCAGCGCGAAGTGCGCGCCAGTCTGTGCGCTTGTGCGGTCAGTGTGCGCTTGTGCGGTCGGTGCCGGAGTCCACGTGCGTTCGCCCGCTGGGAGAGCTTGCCGCACGCTTCCTCCGGACTTGCCTTCTAAGAACTGAAAGCCGTGCTCTCGAAGAACAGCTTGGCCGGACCGGGGTCACGGTGTCGCATCGTGTTCCGGTCAGCGGAACACCGGCCGGCCGATATTCGGTTTGAACCTCCGCCGGCCTCTAAGCTATGAACTTAGGTAAGCCTAACTATGGAGGTATCCACCTTGCCCCGCACTCGCCACGAGTTCCTCGTGCGTCACACCGAACGACTCAACGACCACCTGATCCGCGTCCATCTGGGCGGCCCCGGCTTCGCCACGTTCCAGCCCGGCGAGTTCACCGATTCCTACGTCAAGCTGCAGGTCCCGGGCCCGGACGGCGAGGTCACGCGCACATACACGGTGCGCGCCGTCGACGCCGAGGCCCAGACCATAGCGATCGACTTCGTCTACCACGGCGACGAGGGCTTCGCCGGTCCCTGGGCCGCCGCCGCGCAGCCGGGCGACGCCATCGGCCTGATGGGCCCCGGCGGCGCGTACGCCCCGCGCGCCGAGGCGGACTGGCACCTGCTGGCCGGGGACATGTCGGCGCTGCCGGCGATCTCCGCGGCATGCGCTGCTCTGCCGGCCACGGCCGTCGGCCGGGTGTTCGTCGAGGTCGCCGGCCCCGCCGACGAGCTCGACTTCGCGCGCCCCGAGGGCGTGGAGCTGACCTGGATCCACAACGACGGCACCGCCGCCCCCGGCGAGCTGCTGGCGGCGGCGGTGCGGGCCGAGCCGTGGCGCGACGGCCTGGTGCAGGTCTTCATCCACGGCGAAGCCCAGGCCGTCATGCACGACCTGCGGCCCTACATCCGCAAGGAGCGCGGCGTCCCGGCCGACCGGGCGTCGATCTCCGGCTACTGGCGCCGGGGCCGCACCGAGGAGGGCTTCCGGCAGTGGAAGCGCGACCTCGCCGAGCGCGAGGAGGCGACGGTCAGCTGAGCGGCTGAGCAGCCGCGACGCGTGCTCAGGCAAGCGGGTGCGCAGGAAGACGGGTGCTCAGGCAAGCGGGTGCTCAGGCGGCGGTTCCGGCCGCCCGAGCCTTCGCGATCTCGCCCCGCGCCACGACGACGAGCACGACGAGGAACGCGATCACGAGCGCGTTGATGCCGATCGACGCCCAGTCGCCGTGGATCACGTTGCGGATCTGGTCCTCAGCCGACGCCGTATCGTCCTTCTTGAAGATGTTCCCCAGGAAGATGGAGAGGACGACCGCGACCAGGTAGACGCGGCTGAACAGCTTCACCCGCGGATTGCGGTTGATCGCCACGTACAGGGCGTCCCCGCGCTTGGCACGCTGCGCCACCGCGATGATCACACCCAGGAACGCGAGGAAGGCCACCCCGGAGATGACGGCGGCGCCGGTGACCAGGTGGTCGGCCTGGTTGGCGTCGTCCAGGCTCCCGGTCCCGCCGTTGAGCAGATTGTCGGCGAACGATATGCGGTTCCCGCACGCCACCATGACCAGCGCCCGGGCCACGATCCCGAACCCGGCCACGATCACCAGCCACCGGGCCAGCCCCGCCTTCGACGGACCCGTGTTCTGCGGCACCCCGTAGGAGTGCGAACCGTACGCCGGCGACCCGAACGGCATCTGCTGCGGTTCGGCGGCGGGCGGAGTCGGCATCTGGTCGGTCACGGGGTCCCCCGGGGTGCTGGCTGTGATGATCGGACGGGTAAGAAGACCATGACCAGGCGGGTTTCAGCAAGATGATCGGCCTGCCCGCCTTCCGCGGGCAGGCCGATCATCAATCCATGATCACTTGGTGTTAAGCCCCGTATCATCCAGCACGAAGTCGGTGGTCCCTCCGCTCGTGTCCGTCTCGGTGCCGGTGAAACGCAGCGACACGGTCTGCCCGGCGTACGCCGACAGTTCCGCGGTGTGCTGCGCGTACCCCGAGGCCTTGTTCAGGTTCGAGAAGCTGCCGACCGTTCCGAGCACGGTCCCGGCGCTGTTGAGCACCTGCACGGTGAACGTGTCGGGCTTGGCCGTGGTCGTCTTCTCGGTCGTGTCGACGTGCAGCCAGTAGGACAGCGTCGCCGCGCATCCGGCCGGGATGGTCACCTTCTGCGTGACGCTGTCAGTGTCCTTGCTCCCGTTGCCGTCGAACCACGCCACGTACGAGCCGGCGTGCGACGGTTCCGCGGACGTGGCCTTCGTGATCGGACTGAAGCCCAGCGTCGAGGCCTGCGTCCAGCCCGTGCCGTTCGACTCGAAGCCCGGATTCGTCAGCAGCTGCGCCGCCGAACACGTGCTCGCGCTCGGGGTGAACGTCGCAGTGTACGTAGTGTCCGCGGTCGGCGTCACGGCGTGCTGCTGCGCGCCGCCGTCCGACCACGAGGCGAAGGTCTGCGACGTGCCCGAGGAGTCCGTCTGGTTCGCCGCGTTCAGGTGCAGCTGGTAGCCGGCCCACGACGTGACCGTCGCCGGCGTGGTGACCTGGCCGTTCGCGTCGACGTCGTCCTCGGCGACACCGATCTTCAACCCGGCCGGCTGCGAGGCGAGGCTGATGTGCACCAGCTGCGGGTCGAAGTCCTGCTCGATCGTCTGCGTGACCCCGTTGGCGTCCGTGCCCGACAGGCAGACCAGCAGGCGGCTGTTGCCCTTGATCGCGGAGAACTCCTCCGCCGGCGGCGCCACGAACGAGGTCGTCCCGTTGCCGGCCACCGGGTCGAGCACCGGGTGCACGTGGTTGATGTGGAACAGCCACACCTGCCAGGTCAGGTCCGACAGCGGCAGCGTGGCGCCGCTGTTGTCGACGGCGGACCCGGACGGCGTGTACGTCTGCCCGACCGTGAACGTGCTGGTCGGCGTCGGCGAGGTGATCGTCAGGGCCGGAGGCGCCTCGTCGGTGCGGACCGCGCCGCTGGCCGGCGCCGAGCTGCCGCCGGCGCTGTTGGTCACCGTCAGCTTCGGGGTGAACTTCCCGGCTGTGGTGTAGGTGTGCGTGGTCGTCGGCGTGGTGGTGGTCGCCGTGCCGCCGTCGCCGAAGTCCCACTTGTACGTCAGTGCCTTGCCGTTGGGGTCGCTGCTCGCCGAGCCGTCGAAGGTCACGGTGAACGGCGGCTTGCCCGCGGTCGTGGCGTGCGTCGAGCAGTAGTTCAGCGGACCGGTCGCCGCGTTCGTGGTGAACGAGGCGTTGGGCGTGGTCGTCCCGGACGTCACCTTGTGCACGGTGCCGCCGATCAGGTCGGTGTAGTACAGCGCCTGCTGCGTGCTGGTGCCGCCCGGGTTCTGCGGTCCGAACCACATCGAGATCCCCGCGGCTCCGGCCGAGAACGTCTTGAGCCCAGTCCCGCTGGCGCCGGAGGCGTTGATCAGATACTGGTTCTTCTTCACGTAGTCGCTGAACAGGTAGTCACCGTTGTAGGACGGGTTCCACGCCCCGTTCGGCACGAACGCGCCGCCGGTTATGGACCCGCGGCCGCCGCCCATGTTGTCGGCGTAGGAGAAGTACGGGTCGGTGTACTTCGAGTTCGCCGGCTTGCACGGCCCCTCGCAGTTCGGCCAGGCGTAGTTCCCGCCGGCCTTCAGCAGGTCGATCTCCTCGGTGGTGCTCTCCCCGACGTCGTCGACGAAGATCCGGGTCCCGGAGGCGTTCGGGTCCTGAGCGAGCCGGAACGGGTTGCGGAAGCCGTAGGCGTAGATCTCCTGGCATTTGCCGGAACTGATCGGCCCGGTGTTGCAGCGCGAGGTCCCCGAGCCGCTGAACGGGTTGCCGGAGGGGATCGAGCCGTCGGGCTTGATGCGCAGGATCTTGCCGTTGAGTTTGGTCAGGTCCTGTGCGGCCTTGTTGGACGGGTCGCAGCCCTCCAGGCAGTGTCCGTCGCCGACCGAGACGTACAGGTCGCCGTCCTTGCCGAAGATCAGGTCGCCGCCGTTGTGGAAGCCGTCGCCCTCGATGCCGTCGATCAGCACCTTCTCACTGCCGGACACGACGTGGTTCGTGGCGTCCAGGGTGAACCGGGAGACCCGGTTGAAGCAGCTGCCGTTGGTGCTGTGGGAGTAGTACACGTAGATGTAGCTGTTGGTGGCGAACGCGGGGTCGACCGCGACCCCGAGCATCCCGCGCTCGTCCTGGCCGGGCTGCTTGGCGCAGATGAACCCGGTGCCGTTCAGCGCCAGGGTCTGGGCGCCGGAGGTGCTGTAGGCGTACAGGTCGCCGGGCTTGGTGGTGACGAGCATGCGGCCGTCGGGGGTGAAGCTCAGCCCGACCGGCAGCGTGACGTTGGCGACGACGGTGTCGGAGAAGCCGGACGGCGGGGTCGCCGAGGCGTTCCCGCTGACGGCGTACACCCCGAGCAGCGCCAGGGCAGCGGCCAGCGCCGATCTGAGGGCGAGCCCTCGCTTCCGTGGTCTTTTCAAGATCCGATCTCCTCACTCGGTGGGTTCCGCTGTGGGTGGGTTCCGGTGTGTGTGCGCTTCCGGAAATCCGCCGCCGGGACCGGGTTCGGTCAGCACGGCGGAGGCCAGCAGCCGGAGGTCCTCGGCCGCGGCGGATCCGGCCGTCGCGGCGTCGAGGTGGGACAGGGCGGCGGCGACCCTCCGGCGGGCCTCGCCGCGCCCCTGGTCGCGGTCCGTCTGCGGGCCGGGCCAGCCGTCCGCGAGGTCGTCCGCGAGTTGGAAGGCGGTGCCCAGGTCGCGGCCGAAGGCACGGCACCAGGCGGCCTGCGGCGAGTCCGCGGCCACGGCGCCGAGCTCGCACGCCGCGCCGAACAGCGCGCCGGTCTTGCGCTCGGCCACGACCAGGCGCCGGGCCAGGCCCCGGTCCGGTCCGGGCTGCAGGTCCATGGACTGCCCGTCGCACATCTCCAGCACGGTGTCGCAGAGCACTGCCTGGGCCCGCGCGGACACCCGGCCGGCCTGGCCCACCGCGACGGTCAGCAGGGCGGTGCCGGCCAGCAGCGCCTGGTCGGCCCCGAAGACGGTCCAGGCGGCCGGGCGGCCGCGGCGGGTGGTGTCGCGGTCCATGACGTCGTCGTGGAGCAGGGAGAAGTCGTGGACCAGCTCGACCGCGACGGCCGCGGGGATCGCGTCCGGGACCGCTTGCGGGCCTGCGGCCAGGGCGGCGCAGGCCAAAGTCAGGGCGGGGCGGATGGCTTTGCCTTCACCGGCGACGCACGCCGCTCCGTCGGCGTCCCACCAGCCGATGTGGTAGCCGGCGACGAGGCGGAGGGTGCGGGGGAGGCGGTCGATCGCGGTGCGGTGTGCGGTGTGGGTCAGCTTCCGTACTTCGGCGAGGATGTCCATGATCCCCCGGGGCGAGTTAGGAAAGGTTACTAACTAGAAACGCTGGAGAATATATGAGATACGTTCTGCGCCGTCAAGGGTCTGATTCGGGCGCTCCCGGTCCGCCCCGGGAACGTCCCCGGCCCGTGCTCGGCGGCTCTCCCGGGGCGTTGACGCGTCCGGCGCCCGGCGCTACCGTGCCATCTCGTTAGGAAACTTACCTAACTATCGGCGGGAGGCCGCGACGATGACGAGTGCGGACGAGGTCCCGACGACCGGCGTGTGGCTGGTCGGGGCCCGGGGATCGGTCGCGGTCACCGCGATGGCGGGAGCCGCGGCGTTGCGGGCCGGGCTGGCCGAGCCGGTCGGCTGCGTGACCGCGACGCCGCAGTTCGCCGCCGCGGGGCTGCCCGACTACGCGGACCTGGTGTTCGGCGGGCACGACGTCAGCAATGTCAGCGTCCTGAAGCAGGCGGCCGAGCTGGCCGCCGACGGCGTCATCCCCGCTGCGCTGCTGGAGGCTGTCGCCGACGAGTTGCGAGCGGCTGACGCGGAGATCCGGACCGTTCCGGCGCGCGCCGACGACCGCCGGTCGGCGAGGCAGCGCATCAACGGCCTGATCGCGGACATCGAAGAGTTCCGGGACACGCGGCGGCTGCGCCGGGTCGTGGTGATCAACGTGGCGTCGACCGAGCCGCCGATCGCCGGCCGCGCGTGTCACGAGCGGTTGGCCGATCTCGAATCCGCTTTGGACCGCGACGAAGCAGCGCTTCCACCCAGCTCCGAGTACGCCTACGCCGCGATGCGCGCCGGCTGCCCCTACGTCGACTTCACGCCCTCGACCGGTGCGCGACTGCCCGCGCTGGACGAGCTGGCCCGGTCGGTCGGCGTCCCCTACGCGGGCAGCGATGCGAAGACCGGCGAGACGCTGCTCGTCTCCGCGCTCGCTCCCATGTTCACGGCGCGCGCCCTGCGCGTCCGCTCGTGGTCCGGGACGAACCTGTTGGGCGGCGGCGACGGCGCGACCCTCGCCGACGCCGGAGCCGCGGAAAGCAAGACCGTCTCGAAGCGCCGTGGACTGGATCGGCTGCTCGGCGGGCCGGTCGAGGGACGTACGCACATCGACAACGTGCCGGTGCAAGGCGGTTGGAAGACGGCGTGGGACCACGTCGGGTTCGAGGGGTTCCTCGGCGTCGGGATGACGATGCAGGTGACCTGGCAGGGCTGTGACTCGGCCCTGGCCGCACCGCTCGTGCTGGACCTGGCGCGGCTGCTGGCCCGAGCTCACGAAAGCGGCGAGGCCGGGGCGTTCGTCCCAGGGGCGTTCTTCTTCAAGGACCCGGTTCCCGCGCATCCCGGGGAGGCCGTGGAGTACCGCCTGGCGAGCCAGTACGACGCCCTGGTCTCCTGGGCCGCCGCCGCCACTTTCGCCGCCACCGCCACCGGCACCGCATCCGCAGCCGGCTCCGTGGCAGGCTCCTGATGGCGGATGTCAAAGCCCTCATCGAGCTCGTTCGAGCACCGGCGGCGTTCAGCGTGCCCGGCGACGTCCTGGCCGGAGCCGCTGCGGCCGGTCGGCCGATCGGCGTGCGGACCTGCGGGACGGCCGCGGCCTCGGTGTGTCTGTACTGGGCCGGGATGGCGCTCAACGATCACGCCGACCGGTTCGTGGACGTGTTCGAGCGTCCCGAGCGGCCGCTGCCGTCCGGCCGCATCCGTCCGAAGACCGCGCTGGCGATCGCGGGCGGTCTGACGGCGGCCGGGCTCGGTATCGCGGCCTGGTCCGGAGGGGTGCGGACGCTGGCGGTGGCCGTGCCGCTGGCGACCGCGGTGTGGGGATACGACCTCGCGTGGAAGGACGGACCGGCCGGGCCACCCGCGATGGCGGCTGCTCGAAGCCTGGACGTACTGCTCGGCGCGGGCGTCGGAGCTCTGCGGACCGCGGCTCCGGCGGCGGCCGTCGTCGGCGTTCACACGCTGGCCGTGACCGTGCTCAGTCGTAGCGAGGTGAGCGGGGCCTCCCCGCGGGTTGCCGCGGCTACGGCGGCGTTGAGCAGCGGAGCAGCCGGAGGTGCCTTGGTCGCCTTGCGCCGTGGCCGGCAGGCTGCGCCACGGCCGCAGCGCACGTTCGCGCTGGCGCTCGCGGGCATGTACACGTGGCGTTTCGGCACGGCCCAAGCCGCCGTCGCGCGAGACGGCCGCGCCGAGGTGGTCCGCAAGGCCGTCGGCGCGGGAATCATGAGCCTGATGCCGTTGCAGGCCTCGCTGATCGCCGGGCGCGGCGAATCCCTTGCCGCGCTCCCGGTCGCCGCCGCCGGCCCGCTGGCGCGGCGCCTGGCGCGCAAGGTGTCGCCGACATGACGCGCTTCGGTTACGGCACCAACGGCTTCGGCGACCACCGGCTCGAAGACGCGCTCGCGATCCTGACCGACCTCGGGTACGACGGGGTCGCGCTGACGCTGGACCACCAGCACCTGGACCCGTACGCCGCCGATCTGAACTGGCGGCTCGCCGCGCTGGCCCGGCTGCTGGACCGGCTCGGGCTCGACGTGGTCGTCGAGACCGGCGCGCGCTACCTGCTCGATCCGTGGCACAAGCACCAGCCGACGCTGGTCTCGGCCGAGCCCGAGGGGCGCGCGCTGCGCGTCGATCTGCTGATGCGCGCGGTGCGGATCGGGGCCGAGCTAGGGGCGCAGGCGGTGTCGTTCTGGAGCGGGACCGCGGCGGAGGGAACCGACCCGGCGATCGCCTTGGAACGGTTGGCCGCGGGCTGCGAGTCCGTGATCGCGCTGGCGCAGGACGCCGGTGTCGTCCTCGGCTTCGAACCGGAGCCGGGCATGGTCGTGGACACGCTCGACCGGTTCGACGAGCTGCGGACGGTGCTCGGCAAGCCGGAGGGGTTCGGGGTGACGCTGGACATCGGCCATTGCCGGTGCCTGGAGCCGATTCCCGTCGCGGACTGCGTCACGCGCGTCGCCGACTGCCTGGTCAATGTGCAGATCGACGACATGCGGCGGGGTGTGCACGAGCATCTGGAGTTCGGGCAGGGGGAGATCGTCTTCTCGCCGGTCCTGCGGGCACTGTCAGAGTCCGGATATCGGGGGCTGGTCTCCGTGGAGCTGCCGCGCCATTCGCACGCCGCGGTGCGGGTGGCTCGGGAGTCGTTGACGTTCCTTCGAAAGGCGGCAGGATCGTGACGCGCCCGACCACCATTCTGGATCTCGAAACGATTTTCCTGGCCAGCGCTCCGGATCACGCCTGCGACTGGTTCTACCAGGCGCGGGAGAAGGTCATCCGGGACCGCGCTGAGCTGGAGACGCTGTTTCCCGCTGCGGCCAGAGCCTGCGGGCGCGCGCCTTTGTCGGGGGTGTGGCGGACCGATGACGCGGCTCGGGTGTTGCTGCTGGCGTTGGTGCCGTGGCCGAGCGCTGATCCGTTGATCGGTCTGTACAACCACGGCGACGCCGACGAGCGGCGCGCGATTCTGTTGGCCCTGGACCGGATCGCCCGTGACGAGCGTGCTCTGCCGATTGTCGAGGACGCGCTGCGGAGCAACGACACCCGGCTGATCAGGGCCGCACTCGGTCCCTACGCTGCGCGTCATCTGCCCGCGGCTGCCTATCGGCATGCGGTGCTCAAGTGCGTGTTCTGCGGCATTCCACTCGCCGCGGTGTCAGGGCTCGAAGACCGTGTCGATGCCGAGCTGGCGCGGATGTTGAGCGATTTCGCTGACGAGCGGGTGGCCGCCGGGCGGAGCGTGCCCGAGGACGTGGGGCGCGTCCTCTCTCGATTCTCTTCGTACAGGAGCCGCTGATGCGCATCTTCGACCCGCATATTCATATGACGTCGCGGACCACGGACGACTACGAGGCGATGGCGGCGGCCGGTGTGCGCGCGGTGGTCGAGCCGGCGTTCTGGCTCGGGCAGCCGCGGACGTCGGTCGGGAGTTTCGTCGACTACTTCGATGGGCTGCTGGGCTGGGAACCGTTTCGCGCGGCGGGTTTCGGCGTGCGTCATTACTGTGCGCTCGCGCTGAATCCCAAGGAGGCCAACGATCCCCGCTGCCGGGAGGTGCTCGGCGTGCTGGACCGGTACCTGGCCAAGGACCGGGTGGTGGCGGTCGGGGAGGTCGGGTACGACTCGATGACGCCGGCCGAGGACGAGGTGTTCGCGGTTCAGCTCGGCAAGGCGCGGCGGCATGAGCTGCCGGTGCTGGTGCACACGCCGCATCGGGACAAGCGGGCCGGGACGATGCGGAGCTTGGACGTCGTGCGCGAGTCGGGGCTGGCGCCGGAGCGGGTGCTGCTGGACCACCTCAACGAGCTGACTGTCGCGGCGGTGCTGGAGTCGGGGTGCTGGGCCGGGTTCTCGATCTACCCGGACACCAAGATGGACGAGCGGCGGATGGTCGCGATTCTGCGGGAGTACGGGACCGAGCGGATCCTGGTGAATTCGGCTGCTGACTGGGGACGCAGCGATCCGCTCAAGACGCTGCGTACCGCCGAGGCGATGCTTGCCGCAGGGTTCGATGAAGCGGACGTCGATCGGGTGCTGTGGCGCAATCCGATCGAGTTCTACGGGCAGAGCGGGCGGTTGGAGCTCGATGAGCTCGATCTCGGCGAGGCGTTGGTGCCGGTCGGCGAGAGTTTCCAGGGCAGCTCGGTGCGGCGCGGCGAGTCGGGGGAGTAGCGGTGCGGCTTCGTCATGCCGACGGGACCGTCGTGCACCTCGGCTACTGCGCGAATGTGCATCCGGTTGAGGATGTCGCGGGAGTGATCGACCAGCTCGCGGTCTATGCCGAGCCGGTGCGGTCGCTGCTGGGGGCCGATCGGCTGGGGCTGGGGCTTTGGCTGGCGCGGGATGTGGCTGCGGGGCTGGCCGGTGATCCCCGGGCGGTCGCGCGGTTGCGTGCTGAGCTGGCGGCGCGGGGGCTGGAGGTCGTGACGCTCAACGGTTTTCCGTATTCGGGCTTCGGGGACGCGGCGGTGAAGTATCGCGTCTACAAGCCCGACTGGTCGGATCGCCGGCGGGCCGAGTACACGGCCGATCTCGCCACGGTGCTGGCCGGGTTGCTGCCTTCGGATGCGGCTCGCGGGTCGATCTCGACGTTGCCGCTGGCGTGGCGCGATCCGTGGCCGGATGCCGCGCGGGATGCGGCGTGGCGGCACATGGATGCCGTCGGGGAGCATCTTGCGGCGTTGACGGAACGGACCGGGGCGGTGGTTCGGGTGGGGTTCGAGGCGGAGCCCGGGTGTGTGATCGAGCGGACGGATCAGGCTATTGCGACGTTGGGCGGGCTGGATCCCGCCCATTTCGGGGTGTGCGTTGACACTGCTCATTTGGCGGTGGCTCATGAGGATCCTGCTTTGGCGCTGAAGATGCTTGCCGATGCGGGGATTCCGGTGGTGAAGCTTCAGGCTTCGGCGGCGTTGGAGGCCGCTCAGCCTTCCGATGCGGCGACGCGGCGGGCGTTGTCGCGCTTTGTCGAGCCGCGGTATCTGCATCAGACGCGGGAAGCCTCGGCGGGCGGCGCGTTGTGCGGGACCGACGATCTCGGCGAGGCGTTGCGCGGTGATGCTCTTCCGGGCGAGGCGCCGTGGCGGGTGCATTTCCACGTCCCGCTGCATGCCGATGTCGAGCCTCCGCTGGCCGGGACGCATGAGGTGTTGGTCAGGACGCTGATGGAGATGTTCGGGGGCGGTTCGGCGGTGACGGACCATGTCGAGGTCGAGACGTACACCTGGCAGGTGCTCCCCAAGCGGGACCGGCCACGCGACGCCGCTGAGCTGGCGCGGGGGATCGCCGCCGAGGTGGCTTGGGCTCGTGGTGAGCTGCTTCGGGCCGGGTTGGAGGCGGTGTCATGACGCTGGTGGTGCTCGACATCGTCGGTCTGACGCCGAAGCTGCTGCGGCACACGCCGACGTTGCGGTCGGTGGGTGAGGCGGGCTTTCAGGCTCCGTTGACGCCCTCGTTTCCGGCGGTCACGTGCACGGTCCAAGCCAGCATGCTGACGGGGGCGATGCCGTCGGAGCACGGGATCGTGGGCAACGGGTGGTACTTCCGCGATCTCGGCGAGCCGCTGCTGTGGCGGCAGCACAATCGGCTCGTCGGCGGTGACTTGATGTGGGATGCGCTGCGCCGGGAGCGGCCCGGTGCTCGAGTGGCGAACGTGTGCTGGTGGTACGCGATGGGGGCGACGACCGACTGGACGGTGACGCCTCGGCCGATCTATCGCGCGGACGGGCGCAAGGACCCTGATTTCTACGCTCGGCCGCCTGCGTTGCATGCGGAGCTCACCTCGCGGCTTGGTGACTTCCCGCTGTTCCACTACTGGGGCCCGACGGCGTCGATCAAGTCCACGCGGTGGATTGTGGCCGCGGCGGGGCGGATTCTGGCGGCGCACCGGCCTGACGTGCTGCTGGTCTATGTGCCGCACCTGGACTACGACCTCCAGCGCTATGGGCCCGGCGATTCGCGGGCCGGCGCGGCTGCGGGCGAGGTAGACATGGCCGTCAGGCCCCTGATCGAGGTGTGCCGGGCGCGGGGCGATGACGTGCTGTGCGTGTCGGAGTACGGCATTACCGAGGTGGCCAGACCGGTGCACATCAACCGCGCGCTGCGCTCTGCGGGGCTGCTGGAGGTGCACGTCCAGGACGGGATGGAGTACTTGGACCCGTGGGCGTCGCGCGCGTTCGCGGTCGCTGATCACCAGATCGCGCATATCTACGTGGCGGACCCCGCTGACGTGCCACGCGCTCGGGCTGTCGTGGCGAGCCTGCCGGGCGTGGACGAGGTGCACGCTGGCGAGGGGAAGCAGCGGCTCGGGATAGACCATCCGCGCGCCGGCGAGCTGGTGGCGGTGGCGGAACCCGACGCGTGGTTCACGTACTACTACTGGCACGACAACGACCGCGCGCCCGACTTCGCCCGCACGGTCGAGATCCACCGCAAGCCGGGCTACGACCCGATGGAGCTGCTGTTCGATCCCGCGGAGCCGACGGCGGCGCGAATCCGCGCGGCGAAGGCGCTGGCGCGCAAGATGGCGGGCCTGCGCTACCGCATGGACGTCGTCGGCCTCGACGCGACGCACATCCGCGGCTCGCACGGCCGGCTACCGGACAGCGCGGAGGACGGCCCGGTGGTGCTGTGCTCGCGGGGGGAGTTCGCGGGGGCGGGGCTTGCTCGGGAGGGGTTAGCTCGGGAGGGGCTTGCGGCTACGGATGTGAAGGGGTTGATTTTGGGGTTGGCGGGGGCTTCGGGTCGCTGAGTGCTGAGTGCTGAGTGCTGAGTGCTGAGTGCTGAGTGCTGAGTGCTGAGTGCTGAGTGCTGAGTGCCGAGTGCTTTCGCGCACGGCTAGATGACCTCCCAGGGTGGCGCAGTTCGGTGGTGCCCCGAGCGCTGC
>Ga0207671_10001327_pt1 | contig 28925 bp, 10 predicted proteins | sample KBSC24metaG_FD_184352 | JGI IMG/M metagenome (GOLD analysis project Ga0207671, IMG submission 184352) | Corn rhizosphere microbial communities from Kellogg Biological Station, Michigan, USA - KBS C2-4 metaG (SPAdes) (version 2) | ecosystem: Host-associated > Plants > Roots > Rhizosphere > Soil...
GGAGCCATAGCGCCTCCTTTCAGTCCCACGCTAATGAACGACTGAGCTGTGAGTTTAGCACTCACGGTGGGAGGCGCTTGCTTCATAACATCAGTACCGCAACGCGGTAGCGTCGGGTCGTACGTGAGCCTTTGAGACCGACCCGACGCTACCGCGTTGCGGTACTGACCTCGTCCAAATATGAATCCCGACTTTTGAGGCAAGGCTGATGCCTCCCGGTAATGTTTCGTCAGGATTTCCATACTTCTTAGATATAGAGGAGGAGTAACCAATGACCTACAACATTGGCGAAAAACCTGGAAGAGGAATTTACTTGTGCCCCAACTGTGGTTGTCGTGTAGGTGAGATGACGATGCTCGCTCGCCGGGAGGTAGCCAGTCTGGGAACGGACACGATACCACCTATAAGAGATGTTAGTGCACCGCATGCGTGGAAGGCCGTGAAAAGCTTGAGGACCCACTTCGCAAAACTCAAGTTAGTTACACTCACTCTGATTCTCGCTGGTCTCATGTTCGTCAGTGGATTTGCTACCAAGACATTGCTCTCCACCGGAACGCCTCTCGAGAATCCTCGCGGTTCCAGCGCAAATACGAGTGCTGGCGACACCAATCAGAACGTGAATAGAGGCAAGGCTGCTATTGATTCTGCCGACGCGAGTGTGAGTGTCGGCAATCCCAGTGTCACCGTGTGGGTTAACACAAACTCCGGTGTCTACCATTGTTCAAATACCCGATGGTATGGAAATACAAAAAGCGGGCAGTACATGACGCAAAAAGAAGCGCAGTCTAAAGGATACCGTCCTGCCCACGGCAGTGCGTGTGGCTAACGGGTGTAATGTTTCAAAGACATTTCCATAAGGCTTAGGCACGGGAACACGTTTGGGCCGCATCGACAACAAGTGAATGATGAACGAAGGGACCTTTTGGCTATTACTCATCTTTTTATTCACCATTGTAGTTCTTTTGATAGTCGTTCTTTTGCGCCTGCCACGCGGCGAAAGGGGAAACGAGCTTCGAGAGGAACTTCGCGCCTTCAGGGAGGAAGCAAGTCGAGCGGCAAAAGATTCGCGTGAAGAGCTCTCGAAGATTTTGAAGGATGCCAATGAGACGCTAGCAACCACGCTAACTAAGATCGGGAACTTCCAAACCACACAGTTACACACCGTTACCACTCAATGTACCGAGATCAGAATATCTAATGAATCGGCACTCGATCGCATTCGCAGCTCGATCGATGCTCAAGGTAAAGAAGTCCAGCACGCAAGCGAAACGAATCTTGGAGAAATTCGCAAGACCTTGGATCATAAGCTTGAGCGGAACCGTCAGGAACTAGCAGATGGATTGACCGCAGCCAGCGAAAAGCTATCTCTCAATCTCAACGACATTTGGCAAGTCCAACGCATCCAGCTCGACGACATGAAGAATCAATTCACGGATTTTTCGAAATTCAACGAGAACTCCCTGGATCGAATCCGCAACACGCTGGATTTACGCGTCAAAGAGCTCCAGGACAGCAATGAGAGAAAGCTTGAAGATATGCGGAAAACGGTGGATGAAAAACTTCACGAGACGCTCGAGAACAGGCTTCAAGCCTCATTTGCCACGGTTAGCGAGTGCTTGGAGGCGGTTCACAGAGGTCTGGGTGAAATGCAGAACTTAGCCACGGGCGTCGGAGATCTCCAGCGAGTCCTCACAAACGTAAAGGTGCGAGGGACGTGGGCGGAAGTTCAATTAGGAAGTCTTCTGGATCAAATTCTAGCGCCGGGCCAATACGAGAGGAACGTCCGTGTAAAGGCAGATTCGAGTGAAGTTGTCGAGTATGCAGTTCGTCTTCCCGGCACGGGAGGAGATCCGAGTACCTGTTTGTGGCTTCCGATTGATTCCAAGTTTCCTCAAGAAGATTATCGGCGCGTGCAAGACGCCGCCGACCGCGCAGATCCGGAGGAAACCAAAAAAGCCGTCGACGATCTCATTCGTACGATTCGTACAGAAGCACAAAAGATTTGTGAGAGGTATATCAATCCGCCAACGACAACAGATTTCGCAATAATGTTTCTAGCGACCGAAGGCCTGTATGGCGAAGTGCTTCGCCAAGCTTCGCTGGTAGAAGAACTCCAACGGCGTTTCAGAGTCGTCATCGCTGGACCGACTACGTTGATTGCGATTCTCAACAGTCTTCGAATGGGTTTTCAGACTCTCGCCATTGAACAAAGAGCCTCGGAGGTAGCGAAGGTCTTAGGCGCTGTAAAGACAGAGTTCGGCAAGTTTAATCTTCTGCTGGACAAGGTGAAGCGACAACTCAACACGGCGACACGCACGATTGAGGAATCGGGATTTCGCCGAACGCGCGCGATCGAACGAGCCCTGCGATCCGTAGAGCAACTTCCGGAGAAGGACTCGGCAGCGGTGCTTCAAATTTCCGACACTGATGTGGCGGTCGAATTGGATGAGCTGGAAGAACGCGAAGTTTGGGTCTCGTCAGAAACGAGGCAACCTCTATGAACGACGCTAACACGTCCACAGCTTTGATAGTGACGAACGACGACGAACCCACACTTGCCAATGCTCCGCAGAAGGTTGCAAGCGCGCTTCCTAAATGGGAGACAACTGCGCGCGAACGGATGAAAGCGGCCATAAAGAAATTCAGCAAACCCCTGGCCGACCTTGTCGCTCGAGATGCTAACGAAGGTGACACGCGTCTTTTGGTGACGGACATGCTCTGTGAGGGATTCGGTTTCGATCTGCGTCCTGAATGCCTCGGTGTTAAATAAAAGAGTAATTCTTGAATTCAGTTAGCCCTGACGACCGCCCTCGTCACCCACAAATTTTACTTTTCGAAATAGAAAGGACTCCCACAATGAAATTTAATCGCCCCCTCGCCGCCGCAGTTGTTTCTCTCGTCGTCTGCATCTCGGCCTTAGCTCAGAAGATGGTTTTCCAGGCCAAAGTCATTGACGTTATAGATGGTTCAACCATGATAGTGGAAACTCACAGCAGGACTAAATTCGTAGTCAAGTGTCAGGCGACCACTGTTCCCCAACTCCCCGAACCTTATGCTGATTATTCGAAACAGAGGTTATCGGACCGCGTGCTGAAACAGGTGGTCGCAGTGGAATACAGCGAGCGGAATGAGTATGGCCACTTACTCGGGACTGTATTCTTAAACGGAGAAGATGTTTGTCTCGATCAGATTGTTTCGGGGTTGGCGTGGTTCGATCCTCAAGCGCCAAACAGTCTCAAAACCTCGAGGCGGGAACTGTATGCCAGCAGTCAAGAGCGCGCCCGCAATAGCGGTATAGGCGTATGGACAACCTCCGCTCCCGCGGCAACAAACTCTGCGGTTCAAAATAATGGCGTACTGGGCCAGGGAACGACACCCGCAAGTATTAACCAGTCCGCTGCCTCGTCGGTCGTCCAACAAAACACTTCGAGCAATGGTGCCACTGTCGATGTAAGCGGGTATTTCCGTAAAGATGGAACCTACGTCCCGCCACACAAACGAACAGCACCGGATGCCAGCGTTGATAACAATTGGACCACTGTCGGTAACGTTAACCCGTATACCGGCAAACCTGGTACGAAGAGTTGGTTTGCGCGCAACTGGTGGATTTTCCCCACGGTAGGTGCCCTGATCGGAACAAGCTTTTTGTTACACAGTTCCACCGGCGGAATTCCTTGCAACGACGGAACAATAAGTCAGGCCCAACACCGGCAAGGTGCATGTTCTCATCACGGCGGAATTAGGTGAGGGATCTACAGCCCCAGCCCGATGCGTCGCATCAGCTCCTTGAACCGTGCATCTGTCCGAAGACTGTCGAGCATCGGATCGACTTTCAACCCAATCAGCAGGCCCGAACCGTCGCGGTGAGCGTGTTGCAGCGACTTGAGCGCCTTCTCTTTATCGTCAAGACCTGCGTAGACAATCGCGAAGTGATACAGCGAGACATGACGCTTAAGTGAAAGCTCTTTCAACTTCTTGAGAACCTCTTGCGCTTTGTCGGCTCGGCCGGAGATCGCGTAGACATAAGCGAGTGATGCCAGAACCTCGGGATCGTCTCCTGTGGGCGGCATCGCTAACTGAAGTTCTGCAACGGCCTCCCCATACATTTCCTTTTGAATATAAGCCTGGCCCAAACGGAAATGAGCCGGCAGAAACGTCGGTTCGAGTTCCAGCACTTCGCGATAGTATTTGATGGCCTGATCATAATAGCGAGCAAAGTAAAAGATGCGACCTAATTCCACCGTGATAATAAACATGAGCGGATCAAGTTCATGAGCTAATTTCGCTTCCGCCAGCGCTTCGTCAAGCCGCCCTATCGCTCGCAGGCACAAGCTCAGCCAGTAGTGACCCTTGGCAAAATTCGAGCTCAGTTCTATAGCTCGCCGATATTCACGTTCGGCGGCTTCCCAGTCCCACTCTAAACGATATGCAATGAACCCCAGGACGGCATGAGCCTCAGCCAGCGTGTTGTCGAGCTCCAGTGCTTTAAGCGCTGCCGCCTTCGCTCTCGACTGTACCTCCTTTACAGAAGGCAGCCACTCATAACGCTCCATCGACTCGGTGTAAGGGTGATGGCCATTCGGACTGAGAGATACGCCGCCTAACACATAACATTCCGCTAAAGCCGAGTAGGCCAGCGCGAAGCTCTCGTCTACGTCGATAGCTTGCTGAAAGCACTCGATCGCCTTCTTCAGCTCTTCTTCCGTAAAGTGATTTTGGTGATAGCAGCCCTTGAGATAAAGCTTGTGCGCCTCTCCGTTATTAGTATGGCGTTTGTTGATGCGCTTCCGCTCCTCGGCGGTACACTGCAACTGCAACTGCTCTAAAACGTCTTCAGCGATCTTTCCCTGAACGTCCAACAGGTCTGTTAGCTTGACGTTATAGTGCTTACCCCAGGACTGCGATTCGTGCTGTGCATCAGTCAACTCAATCTGAATATGCGCTTCGCCGTCCCGGACAAGAATTCGTCCCGTGGCCACGTTCTCCACGTTTAACTCGCGCGCGATGTCCTGAACAATTATGTGTGGTCCTTTATAACGGAAGACCGTGGGCCGTGCGATAACCCGCAAGTACGGCAATTGTGAGAGACGGTTGATAATCGTTTCCGTGAGACTGTCAGACAAGTAATCCGTCTCAGGTTCGGCACTCAAATTTGCAAGCGGTAAGACGGCGATGGAGCAGGTGAATCTATCTTCAACGCGAGCCGGTTGATCTTTGGAGGTAACGCGATCGCGACCAACGTGCTTGTTATCGTCTTCAAGAGTTGGGTATGGCTCTTCTCTTATCTTGCCGATAAAACGGTAGCCCCGCCTGGGGATTGTCTCGATGTATTGGCGTCCCTTCTCATCTCTTCCGAGAACCTTTCGTATGAGAAAAACATTCTGCGTGATGTTGGCTTCTTCGACAAAGGAATCCGCCCAGACCAGTTTTATTAATTCATCTTTCAGCACGATTTGACCGTGTCGCTGGACCAACAGGATTAGAATTTCGAGCGGCTTTGGCGGGATCGAGATCGGCTTTCCCTTGACCGTTAAGAGAGGCGCTGCCGGATCCAAACGAAAAGGACCGAACTTATAAATAACAGGACCTTGCGCGACCTCGTTCATGCTGAGAAATTCATGAGAACATATTGAGGGTGTCTTGAGGACTTTGAGCCTCCGTTTCTCTTACCCTCTGCGTTCTCAGAAAAACGGTAAGTGCTCGTAGGACAAGAAATATTCGCCAATGCAATAATTGTTACAAGGAAATTATAAATCCATTCCAGTAGACAAGTAAATTAGGTAGCCATGGTATATGCCAAACTCGACAGGCTTGCTGGCAACTCTGAGGGTCTACAGAAGTTTTACCAATGCAGTACCGAAAACCGGTTGACAATTCGCGGTGGTATGCCGTCCACACACATCCCAAACAAGAAGACCGAGCCAACCATAACCTCATGGCTTGGCATGTGGAGACCTTCAGTCCAAAAATAAAGACAAGATATTCAAATCCATATACAGGTTCGCCGACTTTTGTCAGCAGGCCTTTGTTTCCCCGCTACATCTTTGCCCGCTTCGAAGCCGAAAGGCTGTTGAGTAAAGTTTTATTCACCAGAGGCGTGCATAGTGTAATCAGTTTCGGTGGCGTTCCCGCCGAAATAGACGACGAGGTTATTAGCTTCATTCAATCACAAGTAGCAGAAGATGGTTTTGTCAGAGTCGGAGAGCAATTCAAGACAGGCGATCAGGTAATCATAAAAGATGGTCCGTTTAGAAGCCTTTCCGGCGTGTTCGAACGACAGGTCAAGGGAAGCGACCGAGTATTGATACTGCTTTCGACTATCCAGTACCAGGGTAGCGTGGTAGTTGAACGCGAGCAGATCGGCAGGATCAATACGCCAAAGATTTTGCTTGCTCGAAATTCGTCTGTCGGCTTGACGAGCTCGACAGGGCTTTAGTTTCCCCGGCACTACAGGGGTTTCCGACACCTCATTCAATAAAAATTAAGTTTTGTTGAGGGCAATTGCTGGCGCAATTATGCGGTAGCTGTGCCCAAGCGCCAACGGCGCGATATATGAAAACCAGGGCAAGCGCGAAGCGAAGCGGAGCGCGTCGCCCCTGGTCATTCAAGTAGGTTTGAAGAAAGCACTGAAAGTGCGGAGGTCCTGTTGATGGATTCTGCTTACACGCCGCTCGCAGATGACTTACGCTATGCTGTGCCCAGTGCCAGCGCAGCTTTCATTGTCTGCATTGCGATCACGTTGCTGGTGGCGTTTAGCATTTACCGGCAAACTCCCCCTGCTGCGGTTCCCGCGAGTGCGCCATCGGTTGAATTCTCATCCGGCCGTGCGATGCAGCATCTCGCAGTGATTGCGCAGAAAGCTCATCCCATTGGTTCGCTCGAACACGATCAAGTACGCGATTACATCTTCAAACAATTAGAGACCGCCGGGTTAACGCCGGAAATACAAAAGACGACTGCCATCAACAGTGATGAGAATGGTCCAATTCGCGCCGGAACCGTGCAGAACATCGTGGGCACATTGCCCGGCACTGCTCACACCAAAGCCATTTTGCTTGCTGGACATTACGACTCGGTGCCGAATGGTGCGGGTGCCAGCGACGATGGTGCAGCCGTCGTCGCGATGCTCGAAACTCTCAGAGCTTTGAAAGCCGGAGCGCCGCTAAAAAACGACGTCATCTTTCTATTTACCGATGGAGAGGAGGCGGGACTCTTAGGCGCGAACGCCTTTGTCGCGGAACATCCGTTGGCGAAGGACGTTGGCCTTGTCCTCAATTTCGAGGCTCGCGGAAACAGCGGTCCCGCAATAATGTTTGAGACGAGCGAGCGAAATGGATGGCTCATCCAAGAGTTTGCCAAAGCAGCCCCCTATCCGATTGCGCATTCTCTCGCGTATGAAATTTATCGCCTGCTGCCGAATGACACTGACCTGACCGTATTCAAAAAGGCCCAAATGCCCGGGCTTAATTTTGCCTATATCAACGGTCTGACTCACTACCACACGCAGCTCGACAATACGAATGAAATTGACGAGCGCAGCCTTCAGCAGGAGGGCTCGACTGCATTGGCATTGGCGCGCCATTTCGGCAACTTGAATCTGGAAGATACGAAGAGAACTAATGCCGTCTATTTTGATGTCGTCGGTCTTCGGCTGGTCCATTACTCGAGTGCATGGGTTATTCCGCTGAGCATCCTTACCATTCTTCTGTTCACGGGGTTGGTAATCATCGGATTGAGAAGAGGACGGTTAACGCTCGCTGGAATCGTCGTAGGTTTTTTAGCGTTCCTTGTAAGTTTGATTACGGCTCCGGTCGTGGTGACGGTTGTATGGGGCCTGATTCAGAAATTCCGAGACGTACCTGGTGTGAGGCCGCAGGGCGAAGCGTACAACAATAATCTCTATCTGCTCAGTTTTGTGGCCTGTACGATTGCGATTACCTCCGCGCTTTACATCTTTTTCAGCAGAAGAATCGACAACGAAAATCTTACGGTTGGGGCATTGATATGGTGGGTGCTGTCGTTGGTTGCCGTCACCTTCCTGGTTCCCGGCGCGAGCTATCTACTAACGTGGCCGTTGTTGTTCAGTGTACCGGCATTGATATATGTGCTGAGAAAGAGCGAGCGAACGCATTCGGTTAAGCAGTTGCTCTTGTTTTCGGTCGCTTCAATAGTCGGAATCATCCTGTTGGCTCCAGTCATCTACCAGACCTTCATCGGGCTTACGTTGAACTCGATCGGAGCGGTCATGTTGCTGGTTGTCTTCCTTCTCGGCCTGCTGATTCCATACCTCACGCTCATCACTGCTTCGCGCAAATGGTTACTGCCTGGGATCACGGCGCTGACGGGATTGATCCTGATCGTGATGGTTACCGTCAGTTCCGATTACGACGCTAAGCATCCAAGGCTCGATACGATCTTGTACGGATTAAATGCCGACACGGGGAAAGCCGTTTGGGCCAGCTCGGATAAACAACCGGATGCATGGTCGAAACAATTTTTTTCCAGCGATATTAAGAAATCACCGTTGACTGACGTCTTTGCGAAGGATTCATCCAGGCCGTTTTTGCAAAGTCCCGCTCCGTCAGAATCTCTGCCGGCGCCACAGATCGAACTACTCGACGATCGCACACATAATGGTGTTCGAGCCTTGCGGATGCGGGTTACGTCACCGCGGCAAGCGACTGTGATGTCACTCTACCTGGACTCGGACGCCGAGGTCGTGGGAAGTTCGGTTAATGGAAAACAGGTTAATGCGCCGGGTTCAACTTCTAAAGGCCCGCACATTCGTTGGAATCTACGGTATTACGCGGTGCCGCAAGAGGGAGCCGAAATAGGGTTGGAGATTAAAGCGGCTGAGCCCATCAAGCTGAGACTTGTCGATCAGACCTATGGACTGCCGACAGCTCTGGAGGCCCGACCTTCAGACGTTATACCAGCACCACTCCCCTACAATGATTCGACCTTCGTGAGCAAGTCTTTCATCTTCTAGTTCCAGTACCATGAATAGTTCAGCAATCATTGATTCTCAATTCATCCCTGAAGTGTACTCGCAGTCTCAGACGTTGATTGAGCTTCTCCGTTCGAGAATGCAGCATCAACCGAACCGGCGTGCCTATACCTTCCTCGTCGATGAAGGAACGATCGAGAGCACTCTCACTTATGCAGAGTTGGACCGGAAGGCACGAGCGATCGGCGCCTGGCTTCAATTGAGGGTGGCGCCGGGAGATCGTGTGTTGCTCCTGTATCCTCCGGGTCTGGACTACGTTGCTGCTTTTTTCGGCTGTCTTTATGCCGGCGCAATTGCGGTGCCTGCTTACCCGCCTCGAAACAACAGGAACCTGCTCCGTCTGCAAACGCTTGTTCGCGATGCTCAGGCCACGGTGGCGCTCACGACGTCACCGATCCTGTCCAGAATAGCGCCACACTCTCCACTCGTTTGGCAGGCTACCGATCAGATCGACGCAGGTATCGCGGACGATTGGCGTGAGCCGTCCATTACTGGTGAAGACCTGGCGCTACTTCAATACACCTCGGGCTCAACGTCGACGCCGAAGGGCGTCATGATCAGCCATCACAATCTCCTGCATAACCAGCGGCTGATCCAACGTGTCTTCAGGCAAACCGATCAGTCCGTCATTGTCGGATGGCTGCCGCTCTACCACGACATGGGATTGATCGGAAACATCATTCAACCGATGTTTGTCGGCGCGCCCTGCATTCTCATGTCGCCGACAACCTTCCTTCAGAAGCCTTTCCGGTGGTTACAGGCAATTTCTGACTATGGCGCAACGACTAGCGGTGGTCCGAATTTCGCCTACGATTTATGTGTTCGGAAAATTAATGACGAGCAACGCGCCACGCTCGACCTGAGCAGTTGGCGCGTTGCGTTCAATGGTTCGGAGCCTGTTCGTCACGAGAGTCTCGAGCGGTTCGCCGACGCTTTTGCGTCCTGCGGATTTCAACGCGACGCGTTCCAGCCCTGCTATGGTCTTGCCGAAGCCACTCTTCTCGTCTCAGGCCGCACGAATTCAGAACCTCTGGTTACAACGACCGTTCAGGCCGGCGCGCTTGAACAAAACCGCGTAGTCGAAACCGCTTCCGCCGAGGGTCGAACGCTCGTTAGTTGCGGCGCTTCATTGCCCGAGCAAAAAATCGTCGTCGTAGATCCCGAGACACTGACGCGCAGCGCTCCCGGCAGCGTGGGAGAGATATGGGTGTCCGGACCCAGCGTCGCACAAGGTTATTGGAACGACGAGGCAAAGACGGAACGCATATTCGGAGCCTATCTCGCCGATACAGGTGAAGGACCTTTCCTGCGTACTGAGGATTTAGGTTTCCTGCTCCGAGGTGAGTTGTTTGTCACCGGCCGTTTGAAGGATCTGATTATCATCCGCGGCCTCAATCATTATCCTCAAGACATCGAGCTTACTGTCGAACGGTGTCATCCGGCGTTGCGACCCGGATGCGGTGCAGCGTTCTCGGTCGACGTCGATGGCGAAGAGCAGTTGGTGATAGTTCAGGAGGTGGACCACCGGAAGCAGTTTCGCGCTGAGACGGTGATCGAAAGCATCAACGAGGCAATCACGGGCGAACACGAGATTCAAGCGTATGACATCGTGCTGGTCAAGCAGGGAACTATTCCGAAAACCTCCAGCGGCAAGATTCAGCGTTATGCGTGTCGTGAGGCGTTTCTGCGTGGTGCATTGGATAGTGCGTTGGATAGTGTCCTCGCGCGGCAGACAGATCGTAAGCCAGCCGAAGCCGAGCACGAGCCGGCCGTTCCAGACGTGCGTGACAAGCAAGCCGTCGAATTGTGGCTCAGGGCACAGGTCGCCGCGAAACTGAAGATAGATTCACAGAAGATTGACGTCGATCAACCACTCCTGCGTTACGGGCTCGATTCGCTGACGAGTGTTGAACTCGCGCACGCGATCGAAACCAATTTGGGCGTCGCCGTGCCTCTCAACGTGTTTCTCGAGGGCTCCAGCGTGAACGAGCTGTCGACCTACGTGCTCGAGATACAACAAAGCGAGCCAGTCATACCAAGAACAGACTTGGCGACGGAGGAGAGCGTCTCACCAGGACAGCGTGCGTTGTGGTTTCTTCAGCAAGTGGAGCCTGAAAGCGCCGCATACAATCTTGTCGGCGCTGTGCGTGTGCTCTCGAAGTTGGATGTACCGGCATTGCGGCGAGCGTTTCAAGCGCTCGTCGCTCGGCACGTTTCGCTACGCACCACTTTCGAATCTCGCGATGGTGAGCCAATACCGAAAGTCGCTGAGAGCGTCGAGGTGGACTTCACCGTACAAGACGCGTCTGACTGGAACGATGCGGCTGTCGATAAATACCTGACCGACGAAGGGCATCGGCCATTCGATCTCGAAGTTGGACCACTACTGCGCGTTCGACTTCTCAAACGCTCACAATCGGAGCAAGCTTTACTCTTATCTCTCCACCACATCATTGCCGATCAGTGGTCACTCGCCATTCTCCTGAATGACCTGGGCGTACTTTACGAAGGCGAGCGCACTAACACACCGATCGTGTTGCCTGATCTTCCAGCGCAATATGCAGACTACGTGCGTTGGCAGAAAGAGATCTTGTCTGATGAATCAGGCGCGCAACTGCTGTCCTACTGGGAAAAGCAATTGGCGGGCGAGTTGCCGATTCTAAATCTGCCCACAGACCGGCCGCGTCCAGCGGTGAAGTCATATCAAGGCGCCGCTCATACCTTCAGGTTGAACACTGACCTGACGTCGTCGCTGAAAGTACTTGGTTACGCTCTCGAGGCGACGCTTTACATGACCTTGATGGCCGCGTTTCAAGTCTTGCTTTACACGTACACCGATCAGGAAGACATCCTGATTGGCACGACTACGACTGGAAGAGGTCCCGCGGAGTTTGCGAGCATGGTCGGTTACTTCGTGAACCCGGTTGTCATCCGCGCCTACCTCGCGGGGAATCCTACATTCCAGACCGTGCTCAGCCGCGCGCGACAAACTGTGCTCGAGGCTTTCAAGCATCAGCACTACCCATTCCAGCTTCTTACGGAACGGCTACAACCTAAGCGAGATGCGAGTCGCTCGCCGATCTTCCAGGCAATGTTTTCTATGCAAAACATTCCGCTGGCCGCTGATAGTGGCTTAACTTCGCTGGCCGTCGGTGAGGCGGGAGCGAAGTTCGACCTGGGTGCGCTTTCTCTCGAGTCGCTGCCACTCGAACAGCAGACGACGATGTTCGACATAACTCTGCGCATGGCCGAAGTCGACGGCGAGTTAGCGGCCTCGCTCGAGTACAACACGGACTTGTTCCACGCTCTCACGATTACTCGAATGGCGGAGCGGTTCCAGACTTTGCTTCAGGGTATCGTCGCCGATCCGAGTCAACGTCTGTCGGAACTACCGCAGTTGACTGAAGCAGAGTCGAGGTTGCTTGCCGAGTGGAATGACACCGCGCGCGACTATGGCCGCCCGCGTTGTTTGCACGAGCTGTTTGAGGAGCAGGCCGCGCGTACGCCCGAGGCTATCGCCCTCGTCTTCGAGGATGAGCGACTGACTTACGCCGAGCTCAACGAGCGCGCGAATCAATTGGCAGCTCGACTTCGGCAGCTCGGTGTCGCGCCCGAAGCGCGGGTTGGATTGCGTGTCGAGCGCAGCCTGGAAATGGTCGTTGGACTACTCGGCATTTTGAAGGCAGGTGGCGCCTACGTTCCTTTAGATCCATTAGACCCAGCCGATCGCCTTGCGTTCATGCTTGAAGACTCGGGCGCGGAAGTGCTTATCACGCAGCGCCGCTTCGGCGACGCGGTGACTGAAGCACGTGTCCTCTACCTGGACGAATTGAACTTGCAGGTTGACGGTGCGGTGACCAGTTCAAACACGGACGTCGAGAATCTTTGTTATGTGATCTACACGTCGGGCTCAACCGGTCAACCGAAGGGTGCGATGAATACTCATCGAGCCGTCTTCAACCGTCTTGCGTGGATGCAAGAGACTTACAAACTCACCCCAGCCGACCGCGTGCTGCAAAAAACTCCTTTCACGTTTGACGTGTCGGTGTGGGAGTTCTTCTGGCCTTTGATGGTCGGCGCACGCCTGGTGATTGCGCGACCCGGAGGCCACCAGGATCCGGCTTATCTCGCACGCTTGATTACTGCCGAGCAAGTGACAACGCTGCACTTCGTCCCCTCGATGCTGCAACTGTTTCTGGATGAACCTCAGGTAAGCCGCTGTCACTCTCTGAAGCGAGTGATCTGTAGCGGCGAAGCTCTGCCACTCGCCCTCCAGGAACGTTTCTTCGAATTGTCTGACGCCGAATTGCACAATCTCTACGGCCCGACCGAGGCAGCAGTGGACGTGACCTTCTGGGCGTGTGAGCGCGGGAGCAGACGGCATACGGTCCCGATTGGACGGCCAATCGCCAACACGCAGATTCACCTCCTCGACCGGTACCTGCGCCCAACTCCGATCGGCGTCGTGGGAGAGTTACACATCGGAGGCGTCGCGGTAGGACGCGGTTACTGCGACCGGCCGGACCTCACAGCTCAACGATTTATCCCGGACGCTGTCGGAGGTGTGGGAGCGCGGCTCTACAAGACCGGAGATCTTGCGCGGTATCTGCCGGACGGGAGTATCGAGTTTTTAGGGCGGGTCGACCATCAGGTCAAGTTACACGGTCTTCGCATAGAGCTCGGTGAGATTGAGTCTGCGCTGGCCGAATGTTCTGCGGTGCAGGAAGCGATCGTGATGGTCAGAGAGTTCGGGCCCGGCGATCAGCGACTCGTAGCGTATCTGGTCCCGGATCCGCAAGAGGCTGCGGTCATCCGAAGATTGCTGCAACTTGAAAAAGAAGGACTGCCGTCCGGCCAATCGACTTATGAACTACCGAACGGGATGTCGGTCGTTCATCTGAACAAGAACGAGACCGATTTCCTATACGACGAGTTGTTCAAAGATCGCTCGTACCTGAAACACGGCATCGTACTCGACGATGGCGCTTGTGTCTTTGATGTGGGAGCGAATATCGGCCTCTTTTCGCTGTTCGTCGGGCGTGAATGCAAGGGTGCAAGGATATACGCATTCGAACCCATCCCGCCGGTCTTCGCGACCCTACAGGCCAATGCCTCGTTGTACGGGCTCGACGCGAAGCTGTTTGAGTGTGGGCTTTCAGATCAGGCAGGCAGCGATAGGTTTACTTACTATCCGCACCTGTCGATTGTCTCCAGCCGTTTCGCGGAATTGAAAGCCGAGCGAGACGTCGTCAGATCATTCCTGCTGAAGAGCAACGAGAACGCCGACTTAGACTCTTCAATGCTCGACGAGTTGCTGAACGAGCGATTAACCAGCGAGACCTTCCCGTGCCAGCTCCGCACGATCTCTGACGTGATGCGTGAGGAGGAAGTTGAGCGCATCGACTTGCTCAAGATAGACGTCGAGAAGAGCGAGCTGGAAGTGTTGCGTGGCATCGCCGATCGAGACTGGCCCAGGATCAAACAGATCGTCGTGGAAGTGCACGACATAGGCGGGCGGCTAGCTGAAGTTACGAACTTATTGGAGGAGCGGGGATTTCGGATCGCTATCGAGCAGGACACGTCACTTCAGGAGACGCCACTCTACAACATCTACGCCAGGCGCGCCCAGGAAGCCCACGAGACGCGCCAACAAGATGAGCACGCCGTGCGGTGGGAAGGTATTGGCGCGCTGAGAAGAGACGTCGAGGGTTATCTTCGCGAGCGATTGCCGTCGTACATGGTGCCCTCGACTTTCGTTTTTCTCGACACATTCCCGATTCTTTCGAATGGCAAGATTGACCGGCGGGCTTTGCCGGCGCCGAAACAGGAACTCTCCAACCTCGCGAAAAATTTTGTCGGCCCACGCAATCCGGAAGAGAAGACGCTGGCCGAGATCTGGGCCGAGGTTTTGCGAGTCGCCAGGGTCGGTATACATGACAACTTCTTCGCACTCGGCGGCGACTCGATACTCGGCATACAGATCGTCGCTCGCGCCAATCGAGCCGGCCTCAATCTGTCGCCGCGTCAGATTTTCCAGTACCAGACCGTGGCTCAACTCGCAGCAGTTGCCGGCCGCTCTCAAGCTTCACAAGCCGAACAGATCGCGGTAACGGGCGAGGTGCCGTTAACACCTATTCAGCATTGGTTCTTCGAACACGATTTGCCAAACCCACACCACTGGAATCAATCTGTCGTGCTCGAAACTCGCCAGGTGTTAAATCCGCTTCTGCTGGAAAGAGCTTTCAAACATTTGCTTGCGCATCACGATGCGTTACGTCTGCGCTTCACGCGTCGCGAATCAGGTTGGGAACAGTTCAATACCGCGGTCGAAGACACGGTGCCATTTTCAGTCAGGGACTTGTCGACCCTGTCTGACTCTGAAGAAGAAGCGATGATTGAAGCGGCAGCGGTCGAGTTGCAGACCAGCTTGAACATTTCGACGGGACCAGTGTTAGGAGCCGCTTACTTCGACTGCGGACCTGACAAGGCGGGCAAACTGCTGCTCGTCATTCATCACCTCGTAGTCGACGGATTTTCGTGGCGCATCCTGATCGAAGACTTGCAGCTTGCGTATCAACAGGAAAGCCGCGGTGAAACGGTCAGCCTTGCGCCCAAGACAACCTCGTATAAAACGTGGGCCAACGGGCTGAAGGAATACGCGTGGTCGCCGGTTGTCGAACACGAGTCTGAGCACTGGCTGACTGCGTTACCTGAGCCACCAGCTAGTCTGTCGGAATTTAATAGTGGACCCAATACGGAAGCTTATGCGCGGACTGCATCGGCTGCTTTGAGCAGCGAACAAACACGTGCTCTCCTCCACGACCTTCCATCGGTCTATCGTTCGCAAATCAATGAAGTGTTGCTGGCGGCCCTCGCCTGGTCGTTCTCCCAGGAAACTGCTGCATCGTCGTTGGTGGTCGATCTGGAGGGACACGGCCGAGAAGCCGTAGTCGAAGGCGCCGACGTTTCACGCACAGTCGGATGGTTCACTGCAATCTATCCGGTGCTGCTCAAGCTTGATAAGTCCGTTAGTCCGACCGCGATGCTGGCTCTCGTAAAAGGAGATCTACGACGGATTCCAGGTCACGGTGTCGGCTTCGGAATCGCGCGTTATCTGCGTAACGATGATCGCGCGGCTCATCTGAAAGCATTGCCGCAACCCGAGGTGAGTTTCAATTATCTCGGTCAACTCGATTCCGTCTTCGAGGGTGAAGGTCTCTTTGAGAGTGCTCGAGAGATCGTTAGCGGGCTTCGCAGTCCGCAGGGCCAGAGACGTTACTTGTTGGAGGTCAACGCCAGCATTATCGATCGGCGTCTCAAGTTAAACTGGACTTACAGCCAGAACACTCACCACCACGACACGATCGAGAGACTGGCCCGCAATTTTCTCAAAGCGCTTCAAGAGATCATCGACGGCGCAGCGTCGCACGAGACGGCGCTTCTCACACCCGCGGACTTTCCGCTGACGAAGCTCGATCAATCAAGGCTTACCAGGCTGCTCGAGAAGTACGGCGACGTCGAAAACATTTACCCCGTGGCGCCAGTGCAAGAGGGACTGCTCTTCCATAGTTTTTACGAGACTCGCTCGGGTATCTACGTCGAACAGCTAAGTTTCCTCCTGCGCGGAAAGCTGGACGTGAAAGCATTTGAGCGTGCGTGGCGGAAGGTAGTCGATCGGCACGATATCCTGCGCACAGCTTTTGTCTGGGAAAAAGCTGACGAACCTTTACAAGTGGTCAGTCGAGGAGTCGCTGCGCGTTTGACGACGGAAGACTGGCGCGGCCTGAGTGCGAGCGAGCAAAAGCAGCGCTTCGATTCGTTTCTTCAGTCAGATCGCAAACAGAACTTCGCTCTCGATCAAGCGCCGTTGATGCGCCTGGCGCTCTTCCAGGTTGACGAAGATGTCCATCGGTTTGTCTGGAGTCACCACCACCTGCTGCTGGACGGCTGGTCGTTGCCGCTCATTCTCAACGAAGTCTTTACCTTTTATGAAGAGTTTGTTGAAGGCAGGGAGTTGCCGCTCAAGCCGGCGCCGCAATACCTGAATTACATCGCGTGGCTTCAGAAACAAGATTTCACCGCTAGTGAAGCCTTCTGGCGGCAAACATTGGAAAGCTTCTCCACACCGACCCCGCTGACGTTAGATCGCACGCAAGAGCCTTCGACCGATCTAACGCACGTTTATGGTGAGGAACAGTCGCACGTCTCGCAGGCTACGACGGCCGCTCTCCAATCGTTTGCGCGTCGCCAACGGTTAACCTTGAACACCGTGCTCCAGGCCGCATGGGCGTTGGTGTTACATCGTTACAGCCGCTCAGAAGATATTGTTTTTGGAACCACAGTCTCGGGCCGGCCGGTGTCGCTGCCTGAAGTGCAGGAAACGGTCGGAATTTTCATCAACACGTTACCGGTGCGAGTGCAAATTCCATCCGGCGGACGCGTGTTGACCTGGCTCCAGGAACTTCAGGACAAGCAAGCGGAATTACAAAAGCATGAACACACGCCGCTGATCGAAATCCAGGGCTGGAGCGAAGTGCGGCGTGGGACGCCGCTCTTCGAGAGCATCCTGGTGCTGTTGAATTATCCGATCACGGCTGCGCTGCAACAGTCACAGAAAACCTTACGCATAGAAGAACCGAAGTGGTTTGAGCAGACGAATTACCCGCTGACAATACAGGTGACTCCTGGCCCGCAACTGTTGTTGAGAGCCACTTACGATCCGCACCGTTTCGACGCTCAGACCGCGCAACGCATGCTCGGCCACTTTCGCACCGTGCTCGAGTCGATCGTGGCCCAACCGGACGCTCGTCTTTCCGAGATTTCACTGCTGACCGAAGCGGAACGACAACTGCTCCTGGAGTGGAACGACACGCAACGTGACTACGTGGACCATCACTGCCTGCACGAGCTCTTTGAAGAACGGGTCGAACGCGCTCCAAACGCCATCGCCGTCACGTATGACGACGAGCAGCTCAGTTACGACGAACTAAATCGACGAGCAAACCAACTAGCGCGTCATTTGCGAAACCTTGGCGTCGGCCCTGAAGTTCTCGTCGGCATTTGCGTGGAACGGTCCATCGAAATGATCGTCGGGCTTCTCGGCATCTTGAAATCCGGCGCAGCTTACGTACCGCTCGATTCGTCGTATCCGCTGGAGCGTCTTTCGTTCATGCTCGAGGATGCCACGCCGGGAGTGCTGCTGACACAAGAGAAGTTGCTGGAGATCTTACCTTCGCACTGGGGCCACACGATTTGTCTGGATAGTGACTGGCCAATTATCGCCGCGGAAGACGAGCAGAACCTGCCTCGCATCGCGACCGAAGAAAATCTCGCTTACGTTATCTACACCTCGGGTTCCACTGGCCGGCCCAAAGGCGCAATGCTCACCCACAAAGGCGTGGTCAATTGCGTGCGCTGGATGCAAGAGACTTACAAGCTCGACGAAACCGATCGCTTCCTGCTCAAGACGTCACTCAATTTCGATCCATCGGTGTGGGAGCTGTTCTGGACCTTGTGGGTTGGTGGTCGCGTTGTGGTCGCACGACCGGAAGGACATCTGGATACCGCTTATCTCGTTGAAACGATCAGACGGGAACAAGTAACGACTGTCTACTTCGTGCCGCCGATGCTTCGCGCGTTTTTAGAACAAGCTGGAGTCGAGCGTGCGAACTCGCTAAGGCGAGTGATTTGCGGCGGAGAAGGACTGCCGAAAGAAACGATGGATCGCTTCTTCGAGCGATTGCCCGGAGCAGCGTTACACCATTCGTACGGACCGACCGAAGCCTCGATCGCCGCCACCGAATGGCTTTGCGTGCCCGGTGCGAATCGAGGAATGGCGCCCATTGGCCGGGCACTCTCAAACACGCAGATACATCTGCTTGACGAGCACCTGCAACTCGTTCCGGTCGGTGCTGCCGGGGAGCTGTATATCGCTGGTGTACACGTCGGACGCGGCTACTTGAATCGTCCCGAGCTGACGGCAGAGAAGTTCATCCCCGACCCGTTCAGCCGAGAACCTGGTGCGCGGTTCTATCGAACGGGTGACCTCGCGCGCTACTCGATGGACGGCAACGTGGAGTTTCTGGGCCGGATCGATTCACAGGTCAAGATCAGGGGCTATCGCATCGAGCTGGCCGAAATCGAAGCCGCTATCGCGTCGCATCCGGCGGTTAAAGCCGCCGTCGTGGAAATCAAAGCGGAGGCTGACGGCGACAAGCAATTAGTCGCGTATCTACTGCCGCAGGAACACGCCGACATCAGTGCTGCGGAAGTGCGCAACTTTCTCCGCGCAAAGTTGCCTGACTACATGGTGCCATCCTGGATCGTGATGATTGCTGAGTTGCCGCTGACGGCAAACGGCAAAGTGGATCGCCGCCGGCTGCCTGCGCCGGAGACCATCGAAGCTGAACAGGAGCAAAGCACGGTTGGACCACGAACTCCGATTGAAGAACTGCTCGCGGCCATCTGGTCTGAGGTGCTTGAACGCGAAGTGCCAAACATGACGGTCAACTTCTTTGAGCTTGGCGGGCACTCTTTGCTGGCGACGCAAGTGGTGCTGCGAATCAAGGAAACATTCGGCGTCGAGATGCACCTTCGTTCCCTGTTTGAATCGCCGACGGTGCGTGAGTTGGCCTCGCAGGTTGAAGCAGCAATCAATGCGCAACGCGGCTGGTCGTTGCCGGTGCTTGCACGAGTCAAGCGCAATGGTGAGATACCACTGTCACATGCGCAGCAGACGCTTTGGTTTGCCGATCAGTTAACGCCTGAGAGTCCGCTCTACAACGTCGTGGGCGCCGTTCGATTGAGTGGTGACCTGGATGTCCTTGCACTCGAAAGGGCGCTGGTGGAAATCATCCAGCGTCACGAAGCATTGCGCACCACCTTCTCACAGCAGCAAGGCAAACCGGTTCAGGTGGTCGCACCAACCGTAAACTTTACTTTACCCGTCGTGGACCTGCGCGAGAGTTACGTGTTCGATTATGAAAGTGAAGCCCGCCGGCTTGCACTCGAAGAAACTCGTCGTCCGTTCGACCTCTCATCCGGACCACTGCTGCGCGCCTCCTTGTTGCGATTCGACGAAACGGAACATGTGGCGCTCTTTACGATGCACCACATCGTCAGTGACGGCTGGTCGCTGGGAGTGTTGATGAAGGAAGTAAGTCAGCTCTACGAGGCTTACAGCGGCGGAGAAGAGTCAGCGCTGAAGGAACTGCCGATCCAGTACGCGGATTATGCGATGTGGCAGCGCGAGTGGTTGGCGGGAGAGGTGTTGGACCAACAGTTGAACTATTGGTTGGAGCAGTTGGCGGGCGCGCCGGAGACGTTGGCGCTGCCGGTCGATCGTCCGCGTCCGGCGTTACAAAGTTTTGCCGGCGCGCAACAACGATTCGAGCTGTCGACAGAGCTCAGCGAGCAATTGAAGAACCTGGGCCGGCAGGAAAGCTGTTCGCTGTTCATGACGCTGCTGACCACGTTTCAGATCCTGGTCTACTACTACAGTCGTCAGGAGCAGTTCACTGTTGGGACGCCGGTGGCGGGACGCAGTCAACTTGCGACCGAAGATCTGATTGGGTTCTTCGTTAACACCGTTGTCATCCGCGGTGAACTCGGTGGGAATCCGAGTTTTCGAGAACTGCTCGGGCGCGTGCGTGAGACTTGTCTTGGAGCATACGCGAACCAGGACGTGCCGTTCGCGAAGGTGGTGGAAGAACTGCAACCACAGCGAGACCTGAGCCGGTCGCCGCTGTTTCAAGTGTGGTTCACGATGGTCGAGAGTCCGCTGGAAAAGTTACGGCTGGGAAGCGTGAAGTTTGAGGAGTTCAACTTCGAAGCGGTCACTGCGAAATTTGATCTGGCTTTGTTGGTCACGAATGGGGAACAACAGCTTAGTGGGCTGTTGGAATATAACTCGGACCTGTTCGACAGCAGCACCATCGAACGGATGCTTCAGAATCTCGAGCTGTTGTTGCGCACCATTGTTGCCGAACCTGACAGCCAACTCAATGCCCTGGATGAAGTCCTCACGCAGGCAGACAGCGAGCGGCGGAGTCTGAAAGCACAGAGCTTCAAGGCGGCTGATCGCGAGGCTCTCACAAGCATTAAACGAAAAGTGATTAGGGCTAATGGATAAGCCAGAGGAGCTTGCCGTGAAAACAATTGAAACTACAAGTCTGGGCCAGATGGGACCAACCCCCGCCAGGCGAAAAACTTTCAGCATCTCGCCGGAGAAGTTAGTCAACTTTGACTTTCTGCCAATGCATGGTTCGCTTCCGCTCGTAATTACACCGGCGGTTGAAGCCGTCGATCTGGCTGCATGGTGTAGCGCCAATCGCGAGCATGTTCGTGATCTGTTGTTGCGACATCGCGCGATACTGTTCCGCAACTTCAACGTCGTGACGCCGGCAGCTTTCAATCGCGTGATCCAGGCGACTTCGAGTGGAGAACTGTTGGAGTATCGCGATCGTTCGTCGCCGCGTCATGAAGTGCAGGACAAGATCTATACGTCCACCGACTATCCCGCCGAACAGAGCATCTTTCTACACAACGAAGGGACCTACTGGATGAAGTGGCCGCAGAAGATCTACTTCTGCTGCGCGATCCCGCCGGCGGAAGGAGGCCAAACGCCGATTGCGGACACGCGCGCGGTTTACCGGCACATCGATCCGGAGATCATCGATCGCTTCACTGAAGTGATGTACGTCCGCAATTATAACGACGGCTTCGGGCTAACGTGGGAAACGGTTTTTCAGACCACGGATAGAAACGTGGTTGAAGAATATTGCCGTGAGAATCAGATCGCGTACGAGTGGAAAGATGGTAACCGGCTGCGAACGCGAGCCGTGCGTCCGACGGTAGCCAGGCATCCGCAAACGGGCGAGCCTGTCTGGTTCAATCATGCCGCGTTCTTCCACGTGACGACGCTGGAGCGTTCGATTCGCGATGCGTTGCTGGCGGAGTTCAAGGAAGAAGACCTCCCTTACAACACCTACTATGGCGATGGCTCTCCGATTGAACCCGCCGTCCTGGAAGTTCTGCGCGCAGCTTACCAGCAGGAAAAGATCTTCTTCTCCTGGCAGAAAGGCGACGTGATGATGTTGGACAACATGAGCGTCGCGCACGGGCGCAACCCATACGTAGGCGACCGCAAAGTTCTGGCGGGAATGGCTGAACCCATTAGTCGAAGCGCTTGCTAGCGCGGGCGGAGGATCATGAACGAGGTTATTGAAGGACTGCGTTTGTCTCCACAGCAAAGACACGTGTGGAGTTTGCAGCAACATGATCGAGTGATGCCCTATCGCACGCAGGCGATGGTCCGGATAGATGGACCACTTGATGTCGCGAGTCTATTGGCAGCAATAGAGCGGGTCGTGCAGCAGCACGAGATTCTCCGCACCACGTTTTGTTGTCTGCCCGGTATGACGATTCCTCTGCAAGTCATCAACGACAGAAAACAACCTCTCGTCGTTCAACTCGATCTGGAGGGTTTGGAACCCGAGAGACAAGAGACGCAGATCGAGAATCTGTTCAGCGAGATGAGACGGACGGCGTTTGATCTGGAGGGCGGCCCGCTGCTGCACGTGTCGTTAGTAAAGATCTCCGCTGACCGGAATATGTTGCTGATTGCTTCGCCGGCGATGAATGAGGACGAGGCAGGTCTTCGCAACCTGGTCCGGGAGATCGTTGCCGTATTGAGTGGTGAATCGCTCGCACGCCAGCCGATGCAGTATGCCGACAGTTCGGAGTGGAACAACGATTTGCTCGAGGCGCCTGAGCGCAAGGAAGGCCGAGCATACTGGCGCGAACAAGATTTCTCCGCAGGTTCGGCTTTGGACTTGCCGTTCAAAAATGCAAACGAGAGGGAATTCACGCCCGAATTCATCAGCATACAAATCGAGCAAACGGCAGCACTCGAGGCGCTGGCTGAGAAGCACAACACGTCTGCTGCGTTAGTGCTGTTGGCTTGCTGGCAAGTCTTGCTGTGGCGCTTAACTTCTCATCCACAAATCGTCGTTGGTTGCGCCACCGACGGCAGAACGCACGAAGAGCTAAAGACAGCGTTGGGATTGTTTGAGAGATATTTGCCGGTACAGGCTGACCTGCATGGAGACGTTCGCTTCATAGAGCTCTTGAAGCAACTTGGTCGCGCGTTACGCGAGAGCGGCGAGTATCAGGAGTATTACACGTTGGGTGAGCCCGAAGAAGAGCGAGCAGCGTCGTATTTTCCGCTCTGCTATGAGTATGTTGGGGCGGCGGAGAGCTGTGAAGCCGCAGGCGTGAAGTTCACGATCGTGAAGGAGTATGGGTGCACCGAGCGGTATGAAGTGAAGCTGCGGTGCGTGGGCGGAGAAGAGGGATTGCGGTTGGAGTTTCACTACGACGGGAATCGCTATGACGAGGCCGACGTGCAGCGGCTGGCCGCACAGTATGAGCGACTGTTGACGAGCGTGTTGGGAGACGCAGAGCGGCCGCTCGCAGAGCTGGAGGTCGTGAGTGAGCCGGAGCGGCAACAGCAGTTAGAGCAGTGGAATGAGACGGCGGTGGCTTATGGACCAGCAGTGAGCCTGGTGGAGTTATTCGAGCAGCAAGCAGCGGCGCGGCCGGAAGCGGAGGCCGTCGTCTGCGGCGCCGAGAAGCTGACGTATGAAGAGCTGAACCGGAGGGCGAATCAACTGGGCCATTACCTGCGGCGGATGGGCGTAGGACCGGAAGTGCGCGTGGGATTGTGTGTGGAGCGGTCGGTGGCGATGGTGGTGGGAGTGCTGGGGATCCTGAAAGCGGGGGGAGCCTACGTGCCGCTGGATCCGAGTTATCCGCAGGCGCGGGTGGAGCAGATGCTGCGTGACTGTGGCGCGCGGGTGTTGCTGACCGAAGCGCATTTGGCGGCCCAGTTGCCGCGCACGGACGCCGCGGTGGTCTATCTGGGGCAGCAGTGGCAGGAGATCGCAGCCGAGAGTGAGACGAACCCGGCGGTGGTGGTGGCAGGGGAGAACCTGGCGTACGTGATCTACACGTCGGGATCGACAGGGCAGCCGAAGGGCGTAGGAGTAACGCAGCAGAACCTGGTGCACACGACACGTGCGCGTGAGGTCTATTACGGCGGCGCGCCGGAGAGTTTTCTGCTGCTCTCGTCGATCGCGTTTGACAGTTCGGTGGCGGGATTGTTCTGGACGCTGTGTGGTGGCGGACGGTTGATCGTGCCGGCGGAAGGGCAGCAGCGAGAAGCGCGGCGATTGGTGCAGTTGGTGCGGGAGCAGCAGGTGACGCATCTGCTGAGTCTGCCGTCGCTGTATGCGTTGTTGTTGGAAGAAGCAGACGGCGGTGAGCTGGCAGGGCTGCAGGGTGTGATCGTGGCAGGCGAGGCGTGTGGACCGGCGCTGGTGGAGCGACACGAGACAGTCGTACCGCAGGCGGTGCTCTACAACGAGTATGGCCCAACGGAAGGCAGCGTGTGGAGCACGGTGCAGCAGTGTCGTGGTTGTAGCGGGACAGTACCGATTGGGCGGCCGATAGCGAACGTGCGGCTGTATGTGCTGGACGAGCGGCAGGCAGTGCTGCCGCTGGGCGTGAGTGGGGAGTTGTATGTGGGCGGCGCGGGCGTGACGCGTGGCTACCTGAACGATGCGGCGCTGACGGCGCAGAAGTATGTGCCCGACCCGTACGGTGGCGAGCGTGGCGGAAGGTTGTACCGCACGGGCGATGTGGGCCGTTATCGGCGCGGGGGAGAGTTGGAGTTTGTAGGACGCGTTGACGGGCAGGTGAAGGTGCGCGGGTATCGCGTGGAAGTGGGCGAGATCGAAGCGGTGCTGGAGGGGCACGGCAGCGTGCAGGGCGCGGTGGTGATGGTGCGGGCGAGTGAACGCGGCGAGGCGCAGTTGGTGGGCTATGTAGTGGGGCAGGAGGTGAGTGGCGCGGAGTTACGGCAGTGGTTGGGAGAGCGATTGCCGGAGTACATGGTGCCGAGTCGGGTGCTGGTGCTGCGGGAGTGGCCGTTGATGCCGAACGGGAAGGTGGACCGGCAGCGGTTGCCGGAGGCGGAGGCGGTGAATGAAGGCGAGCGGCGACAGGCGCGCACGGCGGTGGAAGCAGTGCTGCAGAGTATCTGGGAAGAAGTGTTGGGCGTGAGGGAGTTGAGTGTGACGGCGAACTTCTTCGAACTGGGTGGGCACTCGCTGCTGGCGACACAGGTGATGTCACGGGTGCGAGAAGCGTTGCAGGTGGAGATGCCGGTGCGGAGTCTGTTTGCAGAGCCGACGGTGCGGGGCTTGGCAGCAGAGATCGAGTTGCAGTTGCAGGCAGCGGAAGGAATGAGGCGGCCACCGCTCAGACGTGGTTTGCGTGACGGCGAGTTGCCGCTGTCTTATGCGCAGCAGCGGTTGTGGTTTGCGGATCAGTTGACACGCGGGAGTGCAATATTCAACGTCGCGGTCGCGGTGCGGCTGAATGGAGAGCTGAATGTGACGGCGTTGGCGCGGACGCTGCGGGAGATCATCGCGCGTCATGAAGTGCTGCGCACCATTTTTCCGGCGCGCGAGGGACAGCCGGTGCAGGTGATTGTGGAGCAGGTAGAGTTCGAGTTGCCGGTGACGGATCTGCGTGAGCTGGACCAGGCAGAGCGGGAGCAAGTAGCGCGGCGGCTCGCAGAGGAGGAAGCGCAAACACGATTTGACTTAGCTACTGGACCACTAGTGCGGGCCCGGCTGCTGCGGTTGGAAGAAGCAGAACACGTGGCGCTGTTCACCATGCATCACATCGTCAGCGACGGGTGGTCCAAGGGCGTGTTGATCAAAGAAGTGAGCCAGCTTTACGAGGCTTACAGTCGTGGCGAGGAGTCGCCGCTGACGGAGTTGCCGATTCAGTACGCGGACTACGCGGTGTGGCAGCGCGAGTGGCTGACAGGCGAGGTGTTGGATAAGCAGTTGGAGTACTGGCGCGAGCAGTTGGCGGGCGCGCCGGAAACGTTGGCGTTGCCGGCCGACCGTGAACGACCTGCGATTCAGAGTTTTCGTGGTGGACGCTACCCGGTTGCGTTCACGCCTGAGCTGACGGAGAACCTGAAGAGCTTGAGCCGGCGTGAGAGTGCGACGTTATTCATGACGCTGTTGACCGGGTTCAAGATCCTTCTTCATTACTACTCCAAAGAGGATGACATCGTGGTTGGCGCAAACGTCGCCAACCGCAACCAGGCTGAGACTGAGGCGCTGATCGGCTTCTTTGTGAACACGGTCGTGCTGCGCACGGATCTCTCTGGTGATCCGACTTTCGTCGAGTTGTTGAAGCGGTTGCGGGAAGTGTGCCTGGAAGCGTATGCGCACCAGGACGTGCCGTTCGAGAAAGTGGTAGCGCTGTTGCAACCGGAACGAAACCTGAGCCGGCAACCGTTGTTTCAAGTGAAGATCGATCTCGACGATGGGTTGATGAATGCACTTGAGCTTCGCGGATTGATGCTGACACCATTTGAGCTCCCCAATGATGTGGGCAAATACGATTTTCAACTGCTGATGACCACGGCAGGCGAAGGGTTACGTGGCGACCTCGTATACAACAAGGACCTATTTGCTGAAGCGACCGTGAGCATGATGAGCGGCCAGTTGGGAACTTTGCTTCACGAGATCATCAAACAGCCCGATGCACGGATCAGCGTGCTGGAAGAAGTGTTGGCCGAGGCGGACAAACAGCACCAGGCCGGCAGAGAAACCGATTACAAAAACAGTATCCAGCAAAGGTTCAAGCAAGCAAAGCAAAAGGTAGCAACGGTGTCATAGACAGAGTTGCAGTAACAACTTCCTCCACCTCTCGAGAACTGAAACAAATGACGGAAAAAACTATTCGAGGCTACAGCTTGTCGCCTCAGCAAAGACGGTTTTGGCTGTTACAACGAGCCGGGGACGAACATCATTACCTCGCGCAGTGCGCAGTGTTATTGGATGGGATCATAAATAAACCGATCTTCATCGCAGCGCTCAAGCAGGTCGTGGAGGCACACAGCATTTTGCGCACGACGTTCAAGCGACTGCCTGGATTGGCTGTTCCCTTGCAGGTTGTCAATGAGAGCGGAGAGCTGCCGGTAGATGGATACGATCTGAGCGAGTGGGACAGCGATGAGGCAGAAACACGAATCGAGATGCTTCTCGACGAAGCCAGGCGAACATCGCTGGATTTTGAGCATGGACCACTCGTGTGGATGTCGCTCGTTAAATTGGCCGCGAATAAACACGTCTTGATCGTCAACGCTTCGATCCTATACGCAGATGCGACGGGACTAAGAAATCTGGTTAAAGAAATCGAGCGCTGCTACGACGCGGGACTGCGTCACGAAGTGCTCGGCGACGAGCCGCTTCAGTATGTCGCTGTATCCGAAGTCTTCAACGAATTGCTGGAGTCAGCGGACACGAAAGCGGGTAGAGAATATTGGAATAAACAGCACTTGCCGGATCTCAACGCGCTGAAACTCTCTTATGAAAAGCAGCCAGCCACCGCAGGCAATTTTGCGCCGCGTCAACTCGATCTGACGCTAAGCGCAGATTTGGTTAAAGACATTGACGCGCTTGCGGTTGATCGCCAGGCCTCGACGCGTGCGTTTCTGCTGGCGTGCTGGGAGGTTCTGTTTTGGCGTTTGAGCGGACAGGCGGAGATGGTGGTGGGTATTGCTACGGACGGACGTAACTATGAAGAGTTAGAGACAGCGATTGGACTGTGCACTCGATATTTGCCCGTTCAATGTCGACTACAGGAAAGCGCACCGTTCACAGACGTCCTGCAACAGGTTAACGACACGATGCGCGAAGTTTATACCTGGCAGGAGAGCTTCACCTGGGAACATGTGACTGGTTCACACGAGAGTGTCTCGAAAGCGTTTTTCCCTTTCTGCTTCGACTATGCGGAAGCGACCGCCGCGGATGTTGTTGGCGACGTCAGATTTTCTATTTACTTCCAGTCCGCGTATGTCGAGCGCTTCGACATCATGCTCTCGTGTGTCAGCCTCGCGGAAGGTATCAGGCTCGAGTTTCACTACGATTCGAATTGTTATGCGGAGGCAGACATCAAGCGGTTGGCGGCGGAGTATCAGACGCTGCTACAGAGCGTTGTGGCAGAGCCGGAGTCGGCCATCGGGAAGCTGGAAATAGTGAGCGCCGCCGAGCGCGAACAATTATTAGTGGAATGGAACGACACGGCAGCGGCTTACTCGATGGACCAGTGTGTGCATGAACTGTTCGCACAGAAAGCAGCAGAGACGCCTGAGGCGGTGGCGTTGGTCTATGAAGGCGAGCAATTGAGCTACGGCGAACTGAACCGGCGCGCAAATCAGGTGGCGCATTATTTAAGAGGACTGGGCGTGGGCGCAGATGTCGCGGTCGGGCTGTGCGTGGAACGGTCGCTGGAGATGATGGTGGGCGTGTTGGGGATCCTAAAGGCTGGCGCCGCGTATCTGCCGCTGGAGCCGAGCTATCCGGGCGCACGCTTGAGCTTCATGCTGGCCGATGCCGGAGCCACCGTGCTGCTGACGCAGCCGCATCTGCGCGAGCGGTTGGGAGACATCGCGGCTGAGGTGGTGTGTGTAGACGAAATAACCGGACAGAGTGAAGCGAATCCGGAAGTGAAGTTAGAGCAGGAGAACCTGGCGTATCTGATCTACACCTCCGGTTCAACCGGGAATCCGAAAGCGGTGGGCGTGAGTCATGGGAATCTCGTTAATTACGTGCAGGCGATCCAGGCGGTGTTGCGGCTCGAGGCGGGTGCAAGCTATGCGACGGTGTCGACGCTGGCGGCGGACCTCGGGAACACGGTGATCTATCCTGCTCTGTGCGGCGGTGGGACGCTGCACGTGATCAGTGGCGAACGCTTGAGTGATGGCGCGCTGCTGGGCGCATACATGCAGCAGCACGAGATCGACGTGCTGAAGATCGTGCCGTCGCATTTG
>Ga0207671_10001332_pt1 | contig 28856 bp, 26 predicted proteins | sample KBSC24metaG_FD_184352 | JGI IMG/M metagenome (GOLD analysis project Ga0207671, IMG submission 184352) | Corn rhizosphere microbial communities from Kellogg Biological Station, Michigan, USA - KBS C2-4 metaG (SPAdes) (version 2) | ecosystem: Host-associated > Plants > Roots > Rhizosphere > Soil...
CGGCCCCCCAACCGCCCCCGCAGCCGCCGCCCGCACCGGATCCACCGGCAGCTCCACCAAAACCCCCAACACCACCGCCCCGACACCCCAAGCGATCGGCACCCACCGATGCCGATCCACAGCCACCAACGTCGGCTGCAAAATCGCCGCCCCCATCAAGAAAACCGTCCCGACCCCCAGGACCCCCAACACCTCATGCGACAACCCCGCCCGAGTCCCGAAGAAGACCCGCAGCACCCAAGGCCCCGCCCCCGCCAAGATCGCCGTCCCCACTACCCCCAGCACCGCGACCGCCCCCAGCGCCACCCGCACCCGCCCCCGCACCGCCGCGCGATCCCCCCGTGCCGCCGAACGGGTGAGATCCGGCAGCAACATCGCCTGAATCGGCGAGATCAGCAGCAACGGAATCCGCACCAACACGAACGCCTGCCCGAACGCGGCAGCCACCGCATCCGAATTCGCCAACCGCGTACTGGCCACCAACGGCGGCAGATTCGCAACAAGCTGCGTCAGCAGACTCCCGGCCACCAGCAGCGCCAGCCCACCCGCGGCCGACCGCTCCCCGGTCTCGAACGACGAGATCTCCAGATCGAGGCGATCGCGCCCGCCGTCCTCGAACCCCTCCCGCAACCACCACAACCCCGCCAACGCCGCAAACCCCTGAGCCGCGGCAAAGGCCAGCGCGTATGCCCAAGCCGCCCCACTCCGCCCCGTCGCCACGAACACCGCGACACACGGCACCAGCCGCGCCAGCCCCTCCACAGCGAGCGTCGCCGCGTACCCGTGGAACTCCTGCCGCCCACCCAAGATCCCGCGCACCCAATAACAGGCCGACCCCACCCCCACAGCCAGCACCAGCGCCGCGAAGAGATCCCACCGCCCCCGCAACGGCCCCGAAACCAGCACCGGGGAAAGCGCCACCAGCACGACCACAGCCCCGCCGAACAGCCACACCGCATGCCGCCGCGCCGTCCGAGCCACCGGCGCCACAGCCCGCTGCTCCGCCACGGCCCGGCTCGTCGCGCGGCTGGTCTCCTGCTCCAACCCGACGAACACCCCGAGCGTGACCAGCCCCGCCAAGAAGTACAGCGACGACAACGCCGCAGCGTCCGAGGGCGTCGAGGAGTGCCCGGTGACCGCCAGGAACACATACCCTGACAAACCCACCAGCAGCAGCCCCGCCGCCATTCCGACGGAGGCCCTCATGCGCACCTCCGGTCCGGGAGCCCTCGGCGGCGATCATGCCCTGCCCGGAACGCGGGTAATCAATACGAAAAACGCCCTATGTTCCTCATGCGGCGGCGAGCCGCCACCCCCGATCCGGTCAACCACCACCCCCGGCCCGGTGACAGCGATGGTCCACGCTCCATGAGCCCCGCGCGGCCCGGTACGGTGGACCCATGTCGGTGATCCCTGACCAAGCCGGACCCGGGCTGCCCGGACCCGTCCTGGAGACCCCGGTCGCGACCGCGGGCGCCATGCAAGACCTCGGCCGCCGCCTGGGCGCGCGCCTGCGCCGTGGTGACCTCGTGGTGCTGACCGGCGACCTGGGGGCCGGCAAGACGACGTTCACGCAAGGACTCGGCGAAGGCCTCGGCGTCCGCGGCCCCGTCACCTCGCCGACCTTCGTCATCGCCCGCGTGCACCCCTCCATCGCCGAGGGCGGCACCCCGCTGGTCCACGTCGACGCCTACCGCCTCGGCTCCCTGGACGAGCTCGACGACCTGGACCTGGACGCCTCGGTCGAGCAGTCGGTGACCGTGGTCGAGTGGGGCGAGGGCAAGGCCGAGGTCCTCACCGACGACCGCCTCGACATCGTGATCTCGCGCGAGTTCGCCGAGGACCTCGACGAGCCCGGCGACTCCGACGTGCGCTGGGTCGTGGTGCGCGGGATCGGCGAGCGCTGGACCGACGCCGAGCTGGCCGACCTCGCGGACCTGCCGGGCTGACCCGGTCGAGCCCACGCGGCCCCCGGGGCGGTCGTAGGGGTCGCGACAGACCCCGACGCCACTACGCCACTACGCCACTACGACAACCTGCGTCTGCAGTATCGCGAACTGCCACACCGCCAACGCATCGTTCTGCGTCAGCCGCACCCCGCCGGTCTTGGCCTCCGGCTTCGGCGGCATCTGGTCACCGGCCAGCGACGCGACCGCCTCCATGGCGAACTTCGTGGTGTCGTTCTTCGGACCCCACAGCACCTCGTACTGCACGGCGACGCGGTCGGCGGACTGGTTGTTGGAGATCCGCTTGGACACCGCGTAGGTCCCGACCGCCGGCGTCACCGTGCTCGGCACCACCTGCGCCGTCATCTGGACCTTCTCATCGGCGCCGACCAGCCAGATCCGCGCCTTGGACAGGCTGTACACCATGCGCTTGCCCGTCCCGCTCGACGCGGGCAGCGCCAGCGCCGGGTCCGGAGCCGGGGCGACCGTCTGGCCCGCAGAGTTCGTGGAGGCCGCCGGCTGCTGCTTCGCGGCCGCGGTCGCGGGCGCCTTACTGGGCGCTGAACCGTTGGCCTGTACGGCCAGCACGCCCACCCCGACCAGGGCCGCAGCCGTGATCGCGGCGACCGACGCCATGGGGCTCACGCGGCTGCGCTTCACCCGCGCCGGTGACCGCGGGGCGTTCTGCTGCTGGCTGGTCATGGGTCGTATGGTGCCAGAAAGATAGGCTGTGCGGGTGCTCCTGCTCGCGTTCGACACCGCCACCCCGGCCATCACCGTCGCTCTGCACGACGGGACAGACGTCCTCGCCGAGTCCACCACGGTGGACGCGCGGCGTACCGGGGAACTGCTCGCACCCGGCATCACCGAGGTCCTGACCGCCGCCGGGCACAAACCCGGGGAGCTCACAGGGGTCGCCGTCGGAGTCGGGCCCGGCCCCTTCACCGGGTTGCGGGTGGGATTGGTCACGGCACGCGCACTCGGCGACGCCCTCGGCATCCCGGTGCACGGGATCTGCACCCTCGACGTGGTCGCTTATCAGACCGGCAGCGCGGAACCCTTCGCCGTCGCCACGGACGCGCGCCGCAAAGAGGTCTACTGGGCGCAGTACACGGACTACCTGACCCGCTCTACGGAACCGGACGTGGCGCACCCCGCGCTCATCGCCGAACGCCTCACCGGCCTCCCGGTCGCGGGGGAGGGCGCGCGCCTTTACCCGGACGCGTTCCCCACGGCGATCGACCCGCGCCACCCCTCCGCCGCCGCTCTGGCGGAACTCACTGTCAGGCGTCTGCAGAGCGACCCGGGCTCCCTGCTGTTCCCGGAACCGCTCTACCTGCGCCGTCCCGACGCGGTGGAGCCCGGCACCCGCAAGCGTGTCTCCACAGGCTGACGGCGTGGTCTCCACAATGGTGCCGACACTTCGTCCGTTCCGCTGGTGGGACATCGAGACGGCGCGGCGGATAGAGCAGGACCTGTTCCCCGAGGACCCCTGGTCCGTGGAGATGTTCTGGTCCGAGCTCGCGGACATCCCGAACTCCCGCTACTACGTCATCGCAGAGGTCGACGGAGAGATCGCCGGCTACGCGGGCCTGATGTCCCAACTGGGCGCCGCTCCGGGCACCATCGAGGGCTGGGTCCAGAACATCGCGGTGGCCCGCGCGCACCAGGGCCGGGGACTCGGGGCGGTCCTCCTAGAAGCGCTTCTGGATGAGGCACTGCGCAGGAAGTGCGCAGAGGTCTGGCTAGAGGTGCGCACAGACAACGACTCCGCGCAGCGCCTGTACACCCGCCACGGCTTCGAGCCCGCAGGCATCCGCCGCGGCTACTACCAGCCGGGCAACCACGACGCGCTGATCATGAGGAAGGCACTGGCGTGACCGCACTGAAGGACGAACCTCTGGTTCTCGGCTTCGAGACCTCCTGCGACGAGACCGGCGTCGGGATCGTGCGGGGCAACACCCTGCTGGCCGACGCGGTGGCGTCCAGCGTGGACGAGCACGCTCGCTTCGGCGGCGTCGTGCCCGAGGTCGCCAGCCGGGCGCACCTGGAGGCGATGGTGCCGACGGTGCAGCGGGCTCTGAGCGACGCCGGGGTGACGCTGGCCGACATCGACGCCATCGCGGTGACCGCCGGCCCCGGCCTGGCCGGCGCGCTGCTCGTCGGTGCCGCCGCCGCCAAGTCCTACGCCCTGGCCCTCGACAAGCCGATCTACGGCGTCAACCACCTCGCCGCGCACATCTGTGTCGACCAGCTCGAACACGGCCCGCTTCCCGAGGGCTGCATCGCCATGCTGGTCTCCGGCGGCCACTCCTCGCTGCTGTTCGTGCCCGACGTCACCGGCGACGTGCAGCCCCTCGGCCAGACCATCGACGACGCCGCCGGCGAGGCGTTCGACAAGGTGGCGCGGGTCCTCGGCCTCGGCTTTCCCGGCGGCCCCCTGATCGACAAGGCCGCGCGCGAGGGCGACCCCGACGCGATCGCCTTCCCCCGCGGCCTCACCGGCCCCCGCGACGCCCCCCTCGACTTCTCCTTCTCCGGCCTCAAGACCGCCGTCGCCCGCTGGGTCGAGCAGCGCGAGCGCGCGGGCGAGAAGGTCCCCATCGCCGACGTCGCCGCCTCGTTCCAGGAGGCGGTCGTGGACGTCCTGACCCGCAAGGCGCTCCGGGCCTGCAAGGAGCGGGGCGCGGACCACCTCCTGATCGGCGGCGGCGTCGCAGCCAACTCCCGCCTCCGCACCCTGGCCGAGGAGCGCGCCGCCAAGGTCGGCATCCGCGTCCGCGTCCCCCGCCCCAAGCTCTGCACGGACAACGGCGCCATGGTCGCCGCCCTCGGCTCCGAACTGGTACGCCGCGGCCGCACCCCGTCATCCCTGGACTTCCCCGCCGACTCCTCCCAGCCCGTGGTCGACGTGGTGGCCCGATGAGCAAGAACCAGACCCTGATGTGGGAAGTCCGCTGCGAGCCCGGCAAAGCCGCAGCGGTGGAGGAGTGGGTGCGCGCAGTTATCGTCCCGCCCCTCTGGGAGGACGAAGAAGTCGCCTCCTACAGCGCCTACAGCTCAACAGGCCAGGACGGCGAACGCGTCGTAGTAATCATCGACTACCTCGGCACAGCCCCCGAAGCCCTCGCCGCAGACCCACCCGAACGCCTCATCGCCCGCCCACCCCACGCCTGGGTCTTCCAACGCCTCGACGTGTGAATGTCCCCCGTTTCGCCGCACAACCACCCCTCTTAAGCAACTCTTCAGGTTGCGCAAACGTCCTCCCTCAGTAGCGAAACCAGGCGGACCCCTGAGGCCCACCGGACGAAACTGAGGCATAGGCGTGACGTACGAGGACAACGACCAGCCCATCGGCTGCGGCTGCGAAGACCACAACCCGACCCCGGACGCGGGCACAGCGCTCGCGTCCGGACAACGCTCGGACTTCACCCCGGCCCCGGATTCGGCGCCCGCCTCCCAGCCGCGCTCGGACCTCGTCCCGGACCTGGCCTCGATCTCCGCGTCTGCTTCCCGGCCCCGCCTCGACCTCGCCTCGGACCTGCCCTCGATCTCCGCGTCTGCTTCCCGGCCCCGCCTCGACCTCGCCCCGGACCTGCCCTCGATCTCCGCGCCCGCCTCCCGCCGTCACTTCCTCCGCACGGCAGCAGGCCTCGCCGTAGCAGCGCCCTCCCTACTGGCTGCTGCGTGCGGTTCCAGCAACTCGTCCCCCTCCGCCGGCGCGAAGCAGACCACCGGCCCCGGCACCCAGCCCACCACCGGCGGCGCCTCCACCTCCGGCACACCCTCCCAGGCCTCGACCTCGCCCTCCAGCAGCACCGGCGGCGCCAACCTTCCCGGCCCCGAGACCGCCGACGCCGCCCTCCTGGCCTCCCGCTACAGCGGCCTCAAGCCCTTCGCCCCCGCCCCGCCGCCCCCAGCGACGAAGCCCGTGAACACGAACGTGGACCTCCCCCCGGTCATCAGCCGCGTCCCCACGGACCAGAAGATCTGCTTCCTCACCATCGACGACGGCGCGGAGAAGGACCCAGCCTTCCTCCAGATGGTGAAGGACTTCCGCATCCCCATCACGATGTTCCTGGCCGACTGCTTCATCCAGGACGACTACTCGTACTTCACGCAGCTCCGCGACACGGGCTACTGCACCATCCAGAACCACACCCTCCACCACCCCGACATGACCACCCTCAGCGCCCAACGCCAGCTAGAGGAGGTCACCGGCCAACAGCAGAAGCTGGTCAAGAACTACAACACCCACCCCTACCTCTTCCGCGCCCCCTTCGGAAACTCCAACAAGGCCACCCAGCAGGCCTGCAAGCAGAACGGCCTCAAAGCCATCTGCTACTGGCGAGCCACCTTCCAGAAGCAAGGGTTCCAATGGCAGGCCGCGGACAAGAAGCTCCGCCCCGGCGACGTCCTCCTAGCCCACTTCCGAGGCCCCAAAGCCAACGGCAAAGGCTGGCCCGAGATGCACGAACTCATGACCAACCTCTTCCGCATCGTCCAAGACCAGGGCTACACCTTCGCCCGCCTGGAGGACTACGTCTAAACCCTCGCTTGCCGAGCGAGGCGGCAGGACGCTGCTATAGCGACGGAGACACGCCAGCCCCAGTTGGCGCGAAACCGTCGCTCTGACGCTCTGACAACACCCCGCCACCACTCCGGCGGGCAACACCACGCCGCCACGCCGACCGGCGCGCACGGCCTTGCCGATGCAGATCGCCACGCTGGCCGGCTCTCACCGCCTCACCGACGCCAGAACCTCGTCGGTCGGCGCCGCCCGCCTCAGGCGCCTGCCACTGCCCGGCCCCAACCCTGCCTCGCCCCAACCCTGCCCGGCCCCAACCCTGCCTCGCCCCAGCCTGCCCGGCACGGTTCCGTCGGGCCGCTCGGTCTGCCGAGCCTGCCCACCCCACGCCGCCCTCACAACCCGCCCCACCTCGCTCTCGTCCTTCGGCCACCACCGTGCCGCAGCGACTCTCCGCTGCCGTCATCCAGCCCACGTCGCCACCAACCGGTTCACCCATTCGGCCTCGCCAATTCCGCGTAGGCCCGCATACGCACAACACCCGATGTCCGATTCGCCCGAATAGCGAACTATGGACGTGTACCCGGCCGCAGCGTCACGGCGCGCAGCACCGGGAACCGACGCCTCCATCGCCCGACATCGCGGACAGAGCTCGCCGCGGAGCCGGGTCGAATCGGGCGTCGTGCCCGCGGACGGCCGCAAGGCCGCCCGGCTGCTCGGTGGAAGGGGAGTGATGCCCCGGACACCGGCCAGTGTCCAGGGCGGGGGAGCTCCCCCACCACCGAGCAGTCCCGGGGCCGGCGCGCCGGCCCCGGGAGGGCAACCCACCGTCCGCGGTCCCCGGCGGACGGCCAACGGGGGCGCTTGCGCCGCCCGGCGTAGCGGCGTGCCGTCGCGGAGATCCACCTCGACGCGGCGCGGGGCGTCCCTGGCACTCCACTTGACCGAGTGCTAATGGCCCGCCTAGTCTCGCTTTGGCACCCTCGCACCGAGAGTGCCAGCGCGATACGGCCGGACCCTGGCACCCGCGACGACAGGTTCCGCAACCAGTTCCCATCGCCGATCCGTCACGCGAACGAAAGGTCACACATCGTGGCTACCGTTGCCATCAAGCCGCTCGAGGACCGCGTCGTCGTCAAGCCGCTCGACGCCGAGCAGACCACTGCCTCCGGCCTCGTCATCCCGGACACCGCCAAGGAGAAGCCGCAGGAGGGCGTCGTCCTGGCCGTGGGCCCGGGCCGCTGGGAGGACGGCAAGCGCGTCGAGCTCGACGTCAAGGAGGGCGACATCGTCCTCTACAGCAAGTACGGCGGCACCGAGGTCAAGTACAACAACGAGGAGTACCTCGTCCTGTCGGCGCGCGACCTGCTCGCGATCGTCAACAAGTAGCACCTGCCCGCTCGCCGCCGGCCATCGCCCCAGGTGGAGGCGCGGCGTGCCGCGGTACTTGATCAGCTGCATTTCCGCCCCGGGCGGCCGGGGACCCGGCCTTCATGCCGGGGCGGATTTTTCGATTAAAGACAAGGAACGTACTCGCTCATGGCGAAGATGCTCGAATTCGACGAGGACGCCCGCCGCAAGCTCGAGCGCGGCGTCAACGCGCTCGCCGACGCGGTCAAGGTGACCATCGGCCCCAAGGGCCGCAACGTCGTCATCGACAAGAAGTTCGGCGCCCCGACCATCACCAACGACGGCGTGACCATCGCCCGTGAGGTGGAGCTCGAGGACCCGTACGAGAACCTCGGCGCGCAGCTGGCGAAGGAAGTCGCCACCAAGACGAACGACATCGCCGGTGACGGCACCACCACCGCGACCGTGCTGGCCCAGGCCATGGTCCGCGAGGGCCTGCGCAACGTGGCGGCCGGCGCCCAGCCGATCGCGCTCAAGCGCGGTATCGACAAGGCCGTGACGGCCGTGGCCGACCAGTTGCTGTCCACCGCCAAGCAGGTGGAGAGCAAGGAGTCCATCGCCCAGGTCGGCGCGATCTCCGCGCAGGACAAGGCGATCGGCGACCTGATCGCCGAGGCCATGGACAAGGTCGGCAAGGACGGTGTCATCACCGTCGAAGAGTCGAACACCATGGGCCTGGAGCTCGAGTTCACCGAGGGCATGCAGTTCGACAAGGGTTACCTGTCGCCCTACATGGTGACCGACCAGGAGCGCATGGAGGCGGTCCTGGAGGACCCCTACATCCTGATCAACCAGGGCAAGATCAGCTCCCTGAACGAGCTGCTGCCGCTGCTGGAGAAGGTCGCGCAGTCCCGCAAGCCGCTGCTGATCATCGCCGAGGACGTCGACGGCGAGGCGCTTTCCACGCTGGTCGTGAACAAGATCCGCGGCACCTTCACCTCCGTCGCGGTCAAGGCCCCGGCCTTCGGTGACCGCCGCAAGGCGATCCTGGAGGACCTGGCGATCCTCACCGGTGCGCAGGTCGTGGCGCCGGAGGTCGGCCTGAAGCTGGACCAGGTCGGCGTCGAGGTGCTGGGCACCGCCCGCCGCGTGACCGTCACCAAGGACGACACCACCGTCGTGGACGGGGCCGGCGACGCCGCGGCCGTGGCCGACCGCGTGAAGCAGATCAAGGCCGCGATCGAGACCACCGACTCCGACTGGGACCGCGAGAAGCTGCAGGAGCGCCTGGCCAAGCTGGCCGGCGGCGTCTGCGTCATCCGCGTCGGCGCGGCCACCGAGGTCGAGCTGAAGGAGAAGAAGCACCGTCTGGAGGACGCCATCTCCGCGACCCGCGCCGCGGTCGAGGAGGGCATCGTCTCCGGTGGCGGCTCCGCTCTGGTGCACGCCGTGTCCGTGCTGGACGGCGACCTGGGCCTGACCGGCGACGAGGCGACCGGCGTGCGCGTCGTGCGCCGCGCGGCGGTCGAGCCGCTGCGCTGGATCGCCGAGAACGCGGGCCTCGAGGGCTACGTCGTGACCGACAAGGTCGCGAACCTGCCCGTCGGCTCCGGCCTGAACGCGGCCACCGGCGAGTACGTCGACCTGGTCGCCGCCGGTGTCATCGACCCGGTCAAGGTCACCCGCTCCGCGCTGGCCAACGCCGCCTCCATCGCCTCGATGCTGCTCACGACCGAGACTCTGGTCGTCGAGAAGCCGGCGCCGAAGGAAGACGAGGGCCACTCGCACGGCGGCCACGGCCACTCCCACTAAGGGACGGCCACCGCTAAGCGACGGTCACGGGCACTCCGCTAAGCACTAGCCGCCGTATAGGCGAGCGGTCCTATAGCGAGACCCACATGGCGACCGCCATATAGAGCGAGCGCTGTAGGGCGGCTCTGTACGGAACTCCGTACAGAGCCGCCCTTTACGTTCTCTGGGCAACCGGACCCGCCGCGTCGCGGAGCCAAGGGCCGCAGCAACCGCGATAGCGGCAGCGGAGGTGGGAGACGACGGCACCGACCGGCTACAGCCGTAGCCAGGGTGCATGACTGAGACGCATCGCTACGCCACCGGCGACAACAACCGCCTACGGCTTCGACTTCGCCTTAGCCCGCACCCCAGCCGACACCGCATTAGCGGGCCGCGTCATCGTCATCCCATTGCTCGGCGCGGTAGCCGGCGCACCAGACGGCTTCGCCTGCAGCTTGACCGGCGCCTTCGTCGAAGGCTTGCGCGCCGGCTTGGTGTTCTTCGCCGACGCCAGCGCTGCGAGCTTCGCCGCCCGCGCGGCGGACTTCTCGCGCGCGTAGTACTCGTCGCGCTCTTCCTCGGTCATGCCGCCCCACACGCCGTAGGGCTCATGTACTCGCAGCGCGTGCTCCCTGCACGGTTTGCTTACCGGGCAGTGCAGACACACCTCCTTCGCGGCCTCCTCCCGGGAGGTCCGCGCCTGGCCCCGTTCGCCTTCCGGATGGAAGAACAGGTCGCTGTCGGTACCGCGGCACGAGCCGCGCAACTGCCAGTCCCAGAAGTCCGCATTGGGCCCCGGGAGGCGGGACACGTCGGCCATGGCAAGCCCTTCCTTCCGCCGACCGTCGCCACCGGCGAACCCGCAGGTCAGTCGTCCTGTTGTCGGACGACCGACGGCGAGTCGCTGGATGGAGTGGTCTTCGGCTGCATCGTGTTGGCAGCAGCCGCGGCGGGTGCATGATCCCGGTGAGAGTGAGTCGGGACATGCATCGGTGCCGCGACAGCGGCCCTACCTCGTGGTGAACCAGGTGTCAGTTGTCCAATACCTGATCCGGCGAGCGGTCATACCGATCATGCCCCGAACCGTGCTCGATTGTCACTGAGTTGCCGCAATCGACTACGGACTGTGAGCAACGGCGCGGCGGTGACCGCCGTGCCGGAACGAGAGGCACGGCAGATTGAGCGGGCTCCGCGACGATGACGGCGATTGGCAGTGCGGCGCGTCGCGCCTCCCCGGGGGGCGGTGGTCGGACGACGGGTGGGCGGAAGAGTGGGTGCGGGCCTTGGACGCCGGCCGGCCCCCCGAAAGCGGTGGAGGTGGCGGCAGAGGCGGACGCGGCAGCAGGGGCGGCCGGGGCGCCAAGGGCGAGGGCGAAGGTCGTGACGAGGCGGAAGAGGGTTACGCGGGAGATCCGGAGGACCGGCCCTGGACCCCGATCCCGCGCCAGGCGAAGTCCGCGGAGCGGGGTCTGATCCCGCCGCAGCGCCGTCTGAAAAAAACATCGCGGAGCGCGTAACGCTTTCGGGTGAAGCTCGTTTTCCATCTCGGAGTGACGATGGCCCGCGCCCCCCGCCCGCCGCCCGACCGCCTCCACGGAGGCGCTTCGCGCAGCGGTCTGCACATGGGTGGGTGGCGAAGCGGCGCGAACCATCGACTACGGGGACCTGTCCGCCATAAGCTCAATAGGTGTCACAACCTCACGAATGTGGAGGCTTGACCATGACGTCCATCCTAGTCTGCGACGACTCCCCGCTGGCCCGGGAGACGCTGCGACGCGCCGTGGCGACCGTGCCCGGCGTCGACAAGGTCACCACCGCCAACAGCGGCGAGGAAGTGCTGCGCCGGTGGACGGCCGATCGCTCCGACCTGGTCCTGATGGACGTGCGGATGCCCGGCCTGGGTGGCGTGGAGACCGTGCGCCGCCTGCTCTCCAACGACCCCAACGCCCGGGTGATCATGCTCACCATGGCCGAGGACCTGGACGGCGTGGCGCTCGCGGTGGCCACCGGTGCCCGCGGCTACCTGCACAAGGACGCCTCGCGCGCCGAGCTGCGCGCCACCGTCAGCCAGGCGCTGGCCGACCCGACCTGGCGGCTGGCCCCGCGCCGGCTGCGCCCGGCCGAGATCGGCGCCGTCCCGACCCTGACCGCGCGCGAGATCCAGGTGCTGGAGGGCATGAGCCACGGCCGCTCCAACGCCGAGATCGGCCGCGACCTGTTCCTCTCGGAAGACACGGTGAAGACCCATGCGCGCAGGCTGTTCAAGAAGCTCGGCGCCTCCGACCGCGCCCACGCCGTCGCGCTCGGGTTCCGCTGGGGCCTGGTCCGCTGAGAGCGGGCCGTCCGCTGCCGCCGCCGTCCCCGGCGGAGGGTACGGCGCGCCGTGCCGGTGTGATTCCGAGCACGCCGGAGGCGATCATCCGTTGATCGGTTTGGTCGGGCCGGATTCCTGGGGGAAGATTGCATATCGGTCCCCCTTGACATTCGGATGGTGACATGTCTGACGCCGGCCTGCCCGCCAAGTTCGCGACTCTCGGCCTGACCTACGACGACGTCCTGCTGGTGCCGGCCTACTCCGAAGTGGTGCCGACCGAGCTGAACACCGGGACCCGGCTGTCGCGCAACATCACCCTGAACGTGCCGCTGATCTCGGCGGCCATGGACACCGTCACCGAGGCGCGCATGGCCATCGCCATGGCCCGCCAGGGCGGCGTCGGCGTCCTGCACCGCAACCTGTCGATCGAGGCCCAGGCCGCGCAGGTGGACCTGGTCAAGCGCTCCGAGTCGGGCATGGTCACCCAGCCGGTGACCGTGGCGCCGGACGCCACCTTGGCCGAGGTGGACGCGCTGTGCGCCAAGTACCGCATCTCCGGCCTGCCGGTGACCACCGCCGACGGCACCCTGCTGGGCATCATCACCAACCGAGACCTGCGCTTCGAGGTGGACAAGTCGCGCCGCGTGGCCGATGTCATGACGCCCATGCCGCTGGTTACCGGCCCGGCCGGGATAAGCGGCGAGGACGCGATGAAGCTCCTGGCCCAGCACAAGATCGAGAAGCTCCCGCTGGTCACCGGCGACGGCAAGCTCTCGGGTCTGATCACCGTCAAGGACTTCGACAAGAGCGAGAAGTACCCGCTGGCCACCAAGGACTCGAACGGCCGGCTGCGCGTCGGCGCCGCGATCGGCTTCCTCGGCGACTCCTTCGAGCGCGCCCAGGCCCTGATGCACGCCGGCGTCGACTTCCTGGTCATCGACAGCGCGCACGGCCACTCCAAGGTCGAGCTGGACATGATCGCCAAGGTCAAGGCCGAGGCCCCGCACATCGACGTGATCGCCGGCAACGTGGTGACCGCGGCGGGCGGCCGGGCCCTGATCGACGCTGGCGCGGACGCGATCAAGGTCGGCGTGGGCCCGGGCTCCATCTGCACCACCCGCGTGGTGGCCGGCGTCGGCATGCCCCAGGTGACCGCGGTCTACGAGGTCGCCGAGGCGGCCCGGGAGCACGGCGTCCCGGTGATCGCCGACGGCGGTCTGCAGTACTCCGGCGACATCGGCAAGGCCATCGCCGCCGGCGCCGACTCGGTGATGCTCGGCTCGCTGCTGGCCGGCTGCGAGGAGTCGCCCGGCGAGCTGCTGTTCATCAACGGCAAGCAGTTCAAGTCCTACCGCGGCATGGGCTCGCTCGGCGCTATGCAGTCCCGCGGTGAGAACAAGTCCTACTCCAAGGACCGCTACTTCCAGGGCGACGTGGAGTCCGACGAGAAGCTGATCGCCGAGGGCATCGAGGGTCAGGTTCCCTACCGCGGCCCGCTGGCCTCCGTGGTGCTGCAGCTGATCGGCGGACTGCGCCAGTCGATGCTCTACTGCGGCGCGCACACCATCCCGCAGTTGCAGGACGCGCAGCTGGTCCGCATCACGGCGGCCGGCCTGCGGGAGAGCCACCCGCACGACATCCAGATGACGGTCGAGGCGCCGAACTACTCCAAGCGCTGACCACATAGCGCACTCCACGGCCCGACGCTGTAGCGTCGGGCCGTAAGTACGTCCGCAGAGAGGTGAGGTACTCCAGGTGACCGAGGTCGAGATCGGCAGGGCCAAGCGTGGCCGCCGTGCCTACGGGTTCGACGACGTGGCGGTCGTGCCTTCGCGGCGCACCCGGGACCCCGAAGAGGTCTCCATCGCCTGGCAGATCGACGCCTACCGCTTCGACACGCCCTTCATGGCCGCGCCGATGGACAGCGTCGTGTCTCCGGCGACCGCCATCCAGATCGGCAAGCACGGTGGCGTGGGCGTCCTCAACCTGGAGGGTCTGTGGACCCGCTACGAGAACCCTGAACCGCTTCTCCAGGAGATCGCGGACCTGCCGTCCGGCGCCTTCACGAAGCGTCTCCAAGAGATCTACAGCGCGCCGGTGCAGGCGGAGCTGATCTCCGCCCGTATTAAGGAGATCCGCGCGGCGGGCGTCACTGTTGCGGGCGCGCTGTCGCCGCAACTCACAGCGGAGTTCCACTCCGTGGCTGTCGCAGCAGGTCTGGACATGTTGGTGATCCGCGGAACCACGGTGTCCGCCGAGCACGTGTCGGCCAACGCGGAGCCGCTGAACCTCAAGCAGTTCATCTATGAGCTCGAGATCCCCGTCGTGGTCGGCGGCTGCGCGACCTACCAGGCGGCGCTGCACCTGATGCGCGCAGGCGCGGCGGGCATCCTGGTCGGCTTCGGCGGCGGCTCCACCCAGACCACCCGCGACGTCCTGGGCATCGCGGTTCCGATGGCCTCCGCGGTCTCCGACGTGGCCGCTGCGCGCCGCGACTACCTGGACGAGTCCGGCGGCCGCTATGTGCACGTCATCGCGGACGGCGCTATGGGCGTCTCCGGCGACATCACCAAGGCGATCGCCTGTGGCGCCGACGCGGTCATGATCGGCTCGCCGCTGGCCCGGGCTGCCGAGGCGCCGGGGCGCGGCTTCCACTGGGGCACCGAAGCGCACCATGCGTCGGTTCCGCGCGGGCACCGTACGGCGGTCGGCACGGTGGGAACGCTGGAGGAGATCCTCGTCGGCCCTTCCTCTTCTCCGGACGGCACGATGAACCTCGCCGGTGCGCTGCGCCGCGCGATGGGGACCTGCGGTTACACCGAGCTCAAGGGCTTCCAGCGCGTCGAGGTCACCGTAGCCACCTGATCCCGTCACCGAGCCCTGTGATCGGCTTCACGGGTGACGTGCCGCATGTGATCGCGTGCAGGGCCCCCTCTTAGGGCAGGCTTATAGCGTGCGTAGTTTGCGGTTGGGTCCTGTGGAACGTGAGGCGGCGCTGTCCGCCATGGCCGAGCGCGAGCTCGATGTCGTGGTCGTGGGCGGCGGTGTCGTGGGAACCGGGACGGCGTTGGACGCCGCGACCCGGGGCTTGAGCGTGGGTCTGCTGGAGGCGCGGGACTGGGCGTCGGGGACGTCCTCCCGCTCCTCCAAACTCATCCACGGCGGTCTCCGCTATCTGGAGATGCTCGACTTCGGCCTGGTGCGCGAGGCGTTGAAGGAGCGCGGGCTGCTGCTGGAGCGGCTGGCCCCGCACCTGGTGCGTCCCGTGCCGTTCCTGTATCCCCTGACGGGCCGTGGCTGGGAACGCCTATACGCGGGTTCCGGTGTGGCGCTGTACGACGGAATGGCCTCGTCGTCGGGCCACGGCAGAGGTCTGCCTCTGCACCGACAGCTGACGCGCCGCAGTGCGCTGCGCATCGCGCCGGCGCTTAAGCGTTCCTCACTTGTCGGGGCGATCCAGTACTACGACGCGCAGGTCGACGACGCTCGCTACGTCACCTTCCTGGCGCGCACCGCGGCGAGCTACGGCGCGCACGTGGCCTCCCGTGCGCGCGTCACAGGCTTCCTGCGTGAAGGCGAGCGTGTCACCGGAGTCATCGTCACGGACCTGGAGACCGGGAAGAAACTGGAGATCCGCGCCAAGCAGGTGGTGAACGCCACCGGCGTGTGGACGGACGAGACCCAGGCGTTGGTGGGGGAGCGTGGACGCTTCCATGTGCGCGCCTCTAAGGGCATCCACCTGGTGGTCCCCAAGGACCGCATCCACTCCTCGACCGGACTCATTCTCCGCACGGAGAAGTCCGTGCTGTTCGTCATCCCCTGGGACCGGCACTGGATCATCGGCACCACCGACACGGACTGGACGCTCGACAAGGCGCACCCCGCCGCGTCGCAGACCGACATCCAGTACCTGCTGGACCACGTGAACGCGGTGCTTAACGTTCCCTTGTCGCGGGCCGACGTAGAAGGCGTATACGCCGGACTGCGTCCGCTGCTCGCCGGAGAGTCGGATGAGACTTCGAAGCTGTCGCGCGAGCACATCGTCGCGCACGCGGTCCCCGGCCTCGTCGTGGTCGCCGGCGGCAAGTACACGACCTACCGCGTGATGGCCAAGGACGCTGTGGACGCTGCCGTCCACGGCCTCGGAGGCGGAGTCCCCACCTCGGTCACCGAGAACGTGCCGCTGCTCGGTGCAGACGGCTACAAGGCTCTGTGGAACAACCGCGGACGCATCGCACAGCGCAGCGGACTACACGTCGCACGCGTGGAACACCTGCTGCGCCGCTACGGCTCGCTGATCGACGAGATCCTGGACCTCACCGCCGAACTGCCGGAGCTGGCCGAGCCACTGCCCGGTGCGGAGGACTACCTCAAGGCGGAAGTCGTATATGCGGCCGCCGCAGAGGGTGCGCTGCACCTGGACGACGTCCTGGCCCGCCGCCTGCGCGTCTCCATCGAGACCTTCGACCGGGGTGTCGGCGCAGCCGAGCCCACCGCGCGCCTCATCGCTCCGGTGCTTGGCTGGACCGAGGAGCAGATCAAGCGCGAGGTGGAGCACTATGTGGCGCGCGTGGCCGCCGAGCGGGAGTCCCAGGAGCAGCCGGACGACGCCACCGCGGACGCCGCACGGCTCGGTGCGCCGGACATCGTCCCGGTCAAGTGATCGGGGCGGCCGCCCGGGAATCCGTTCAAGCTCGCGTGCTTTGATACCGACATGAGCCTCTACGACATCCCGATCAACACCCTCGACGGCAAGCCGGCCTCCCTGAAGGACTACCAGGGCAAGGCCGTGCTCCTCGTCAACGTCGCCTCCCGCTGCGGCCTCACGCCGCAGTACGAGGGCCTGGAGCGCATCCACGAGCGCTACGCCGACCGCGGCTTCACCGTCCTCGGCGTCCCCTGCAACCAGTTCGGCGGGCAGGAGCCGGGCACCTCCGAGGAAATCCAGGAGTTCTGCTCCGCGACCTACGGCGTGACCTTCCCGCTCACGGAGAAGATCGAAGTCAACGGTGACGAGCGTCACCCGCTTTACACCGAGCTCACCAAGACGGCTGACGCCGAGGGCAACAACGGCGACATCCAGTGGAACTTTGAAAAGTTCCTGATCAGCTCCGACGGGACGGTGCTCAAGCGTTTCCGCCCGCGCACCGAGCCGGAGGCGTCCGAAGTCGTCGAGGCGATCGAAGCCGCGCTCCCGGCGTAGTGACAGGTAGTGACATGTGCGGCTGATCACGCCAGGATGGCGCTATGCCGCATTGGACTCCGGAGGAAATGCCGGATCTGACGGGGCGAGTCGCCATGGTCACGGGGGCCAGCAGCGGGATCGGGTTCCAAACGGCGTTGGAACTCGCGCGTCACGGAGCCCGGACCCTGCTCGCCGTCCGTGATCCGCACAGGGGAGAGTCTGCGCGGGAGCGGATCACCGCGGTGATCCCCTCCGCGCGCGGACTCGTCGAGGTCGTCCAGCTCGACCTGGCGAGTCTGGACTCGATCGAGGACGCCGCCGCCGACCTGGCCGACCGTACGGCGGCGGTGGACATCCTGGTCAACAACGCCGGCGTGATGGTGCCGGACGGCCGCACCACCGTCGACGGGTTCGAGCTCCAGTTCGGGACCAATCACCTCGGCCACTTCGCGCTCACCGGCCGTGTGCTGCCGCTCCTTCTGGCTGCCGAATCCGCGCGCGTCGTGACGGTCTCCAGCCTCACGCACCGCCGCGCCCGGCCGGTCTGGGACTTCGAGCCTGCCTCCGCCAACGCTAAGGAGGCCTATAGCGAGGCCGAGTGGTACCGGCACCGCGTTTCCGCTTATGGCCGCTCCAAGCTCGCCAACCTGCTCTTCGCGCGTGAGTTGGACCGCAAGGCCAAGCGCGCGCGGTTCGGCTTAGCGAGCGTCGCAGCGCATCCCGGCTATGCAGCGACCGGCCTCTTTACGAAGACCTCTGTAAGCCGTCACAATCTGGTCGTCTCGGGACTGTCCCATCTGATCACTAAGGCGACGGGCCAGCGCGCCGCGACAGGCGCGTGGCCCTCCTTATATGCCGCGACGCATGTGGACCTCTTCGGCGGCGAGTACATCGGGCCGCGTGGACCCGGCGAGATGCGCGGCGCACCGACGCTGGCCGTCATGAGCGAGATAGCGCAGGACGAGACCGTGGCCGCCGCCTTGTGGGACCAGTCCGTCGCCGCCACGGGAGTCGGGTACGAGGAACTGTCCCGCTGAGAGGCCGTCTCCCGCCGGTCACGTCCCGGCTGGCCGCGAAGATCCGCGGGAAAGCGGGGAACCGCCGTGCGGGTCGCTGCGTCCAAATGCCAGTGACAATGTCGGCTATAGGAGATGGAGCACAATGAAGCCCCTGGTGAAGACCGTGGCGACCACCGCCGTCGTGCTGGCCTCGCTGGCCGGGTGTGCCTCCCGTAGCTCGGGAGGGTCCAGCGCCTCGGCTCCCGGTGCGGGAGGCGGCACCAGCACTTCCTCGGCGTCGTCGCCCTCGTCCTCCTCGCCCTCATCCTCGGCGTCGTCCCCGGGCCAGACGCCCGGCTCCTCCCCCTCGAGCACCGGAGAGACCGGCACGTCCAGCCCCTCCTCGCCCGGCACGGTGAAGTACGTCGCCCTCCAGGGCGTCTCCCTGGAGAAGGACGGCATCACCCTGGTCACCGAGGTGAACTGGGGCGGTTGCAACGAGCAGCCGCAGATCGTGGTGAAGAGCCAGGACGCGAGCAAGGTCGTCGTCGAGCTCAAGACCGTCTCGCACTACCGCGTCGGGGTCATGTGTCCCGACTTCTCCCGCAACGGCCAGTCGACCGTGAAGCTGGATGCCCCGCTGGGCAGCCGCCAGGTGATCGACGGCGTCAAGAACCAGGCCATCAGCGTCGGCTGAGGTCCGGCCCCGAGCGTCGGGCCCCGCTCCGTAGTGCCTGGGACAACGGAGGGGGCCCGACAGCGTTCTTGAGCAGTTCGGGCTGAAGCGGACAACGCTATGCGCCTCCCGCCTAGAACCCTGGCAGCGCGGTCTCCACGTGTTGCCATCGATGGCTGACACCGCCGGGTTTTTCTGGGAGGCTCGTCGCCATGACCGCCGACACCATCGATCCGGGCAACGGCATATCCGAGGACGCTCAGGACGTTCCAGCCGGCGCCGGTCCCCAGGAGGCCACCCGCCTCGACAGCATCCACTCCCGACTTTCCGCCGACCTCGTCGAGCGGCTCATCGGGAAAGTGGCCATCCACGGGGCGGTGGGCGGTCGGACTCAGTCCTACAGTCCGCTCACCGGTGAACTCATCGCAGACTTCCCCGCCAGCGCGCCGCAGGACGTGCGCGCGGCGTTCGCCAAGGCCCGCGTCGCGCAGCAGCAGTGGGGTGCCACGCACCTCAGCCAGCGGACCAAGGTCGCCGCCCGGCTCCACGACCTGATCCTGGAGCGCTCCGACCAGTTGCTCGACCTGGTGCAGATAGAGACGGGCAAGGCCCGCAAGCACGCAATGGACGAGGTTCTGTCCGCGGCCGCCGCGGCGCGGCACTATGCGTTCGCCTCCGGCGGCTACATCCGCAGCAAGCGCCGTCGAGGTGTCCTTCCCGTCCTGACGAAGGTCACCGAAAACCGCATCCCCAAGGGCGTCATCGGCATCATCACGCCGTGGAACTACCCGCTGGCGCTCGCCGTGTCCGATGTCATACCGGCGCTTATCGCGGGCAACGCTGTAGTGCACAAGCCGGACACGCAGACTGCGCTGACCGGCCTCCGGCTGCGGGAGCTGGCCGTCCAGGCCGGGCTGCCGGAGGACCTGTGGCAGGTGGTTGTCGGCGACGGTCCCGTGGTGGGGCCCGCCGTTGTCGCGGACGCCGACTACGTGGCCTTCACCGGTTCCACCGCTACCGGGCGCACCGTGGCGCAGGCCGCGGCGTCCCGGCTGATCGGCTGCTCGCTGGAACTCGGCGGCAAGAACGCCATGCTCGTGCTCGACGATGCCGACATAGAGAAGGCCGTGGCCGGTGCGGTGCGCGGCTGCTTCTCCTCCGCCGGACAGCTCTGCATATCCATAGAGCGCATATACGTGCACTACTCCAAGTACGACGAGTTCCTGTCGCGGTTCCTTACAGAGGTCCGCGCTATGCGTTTGGGCTCCGGACTCGACTACTCCGCGGACATGGGTTCGCTGACCAACACCAAGCAGCTCGAGAACGTGACGCTGCATGTGGAGGACGCCAAGGCGAAGGGCGCGAAGGTGCTCTCCGGCGGACGGCGGCGTGCGGAGATCGGTCCGCTGTTCTATGAGCCGACAGTGCTCGGAGACGTCAAGGACACCATGCGTGTCTACGGCGAGGAGACCTTCGGACCGGTTGTGTCCGTGTACTCGTTCAAGAACGAGGGCGAAGCCATAGCGAACGCCAACAACACGCCGTATGGCCTGAACGCCTCTATGTGGACGCGCGACAACAAGCGTGCCCGGGAGCTTGCTCGTCAGCTGCACGCCGGCACTGTGAACGTCAACGAGGCCTACGCCGCGGCGTGGGGTTCGGTGGCCTCGCCGATGGGCGGCATGGGCCAGTCCGGGCTGGGACGACGGCACGGCGCCGAGGGCATCCTGCGGTTCACCGAGGCCCAGACCGCGGCCCAGCAGCGGCTGCTGCCGATCGCGCCCTGGTTCGGGATGTCGGAGCAGCGCTGGGGCGCGCTGATGCTGCGCTCGCTGAAGCTTCTCAAGGTCTTGCGGATGAAGTAGCCGTTCCGCAAAACGGGTGATGCCGCGACCGATCGGTTCCGCTTGTCGGTGCCGGACGCTACGGTGGTGGTCCGGCGTCACTCAAGGTCACCGACCGCATCCTCTGTGACGTCACCGCATCGCACCAGAGGGGATGGTGATCCGCCATGACGGAACCCGCCTCGTCCGCGTTCGTCCCCGCGCCCGGCGGCGCGGCGTCCGGAGGGCCGGCGCAGTTCGGCGCCACCCTGGACGTGATGGCGCAGGCCGCCGCGCACGTCGGCACGGTCAACGAGGAGATCGCCACCCTGCTGGCCACGCTGCTGGCCCAGCTGGAGCCGATCGCCTCCACCTGGAAGGGCGCCGCCTCCGGCGCGTTCCAGAACCTGCACCAGCGCTGGAACGCCGACGCCCGCAAGCTCAACGCCGCGCTCGGCGGGATCGCCGAGTCCCTGTCCGGCACCCACCGCCGCTACTCGGCGGCCGAGGAGTCGAACACCACCGCCGTCAACCGCGTTGCCGGCCTGATCGGCTGAGGGAGGGGCTGGGCATGAGCTACGGAGGCGAACTGCTGGTCCACGCCGAGACGCTGTCCTCGGCGTCGCAGAACGTGGCCTCGGCGCACAACGAGCTGAACAGCAAGCTGCACGACCTGCGGACCTTGCTGCAGCCGCTGACGCAGACCTGGAGTGGTCAGGCGGCCGCGGACTACCAGGAGCGGCAGCGGCAGTGGGATCAGGCGCAGGCGGATCTGAACGAGGTGCTGCAGCAGATCGGGAAGGTGCTCGAGGTCGCTCAGCAGCAGTATGGGGACGCTGAGCGGGCGAACATCGACGTGTGGGCTTAGGCGCGGCGGGCGCGGCGGGCTAGGCGGGTTGTCGCTGCGGCCGGGGCTGCGGTCCGGGCTGTGGCTGCGGTGGGCCGTCCCGGTTCCGCGGGTCGAGACCGGCTGGACCGCGACGCGGACGCCGTGGCACGATGACGGCATGCTCGCTAACCGCCGATTTTTCTATGGCTACGGACCTGGGTCCCTAGCCATCGTCGGCTGCTGAGCAGAACCAAGCCAACGAGCGCCTCGGACCCCTTCCGGTTCGGGGCGCTCGCCTTTTGGTGCGGGGGCTGCCGGGCCGGTCGGAGCCCGGGCCCAGCCCGAGGAGTCCCGCCCATGACCGCCAGCGCCACTGCCGACTCTGCGTCTTCCCCCGCCGCCGTGCCCGGGGAGTCAGGGGAGTCTGCCCTGTCAGTGCCCGTACCGGCCTCACCGGCCTCTGCTGCCTTGCCGTCGGTAGTCGGTTCCGGCTCCAGAAGCGCTGAGCATGTCGGCCAGCCCACTCCCGCCGGGGTGCGCTCGGGTCGGGCTCAGATCGATGACCTCGATGCCCGCATCTTGGCGCTGATCACCGAACGCATGAACACGGCCGCCGGGATCCAGGCTGCTCGCATCGCCGATGGCGGACGCCGACTGGACCTCAAGCGGGAGACGGAGATTATCGCCCGCTACCGGGAGGCTTTGGGCCGGCCGGGCGTGACGGTCGCGCTGGCTGTGCTGGAGCTGTGCCGGGGACGGGTTTGAGGCGCCATTTGAGGAACCTTCTGAGGAGTCTTCTGAAGCCCCGCGAGGCGCGTCCTACGCGCTTTCCTCGAAACCCCCACGAACCTTCTGGGCGGGCCGTAACCGCCGGGTCGCAGGATCGTTTAACCGCTCGAATCACCGGTGCGGATCGCGGAGCCCGGTCGGCGCTCCACGCTCATGCGCCCGGCCGGTGAAGGCGATGTGGGACACCTCACCGGTGCCAGTGGTCCACCGCAGGGGACAGCGGGCCGGCCACCAGGGAAAAAGCGGCGGCTGCCCCGGGGACGCCCGGGACAGCCGCCGCGGCACCGCATGATCACTGAGCGATCAGTGTCAGGCGGTGTACTTCTCGACGATCTTGCCCAGCTTCGGCAGCGCCTTCTCGATGTTGTCCTGGCCCTTCGGGCGCACCTGCTCGTACGCCTTGCGCAGCGTCGCCCGGTCGGACTGAGCGGCCCGGTCGTCCGTCACCCCCAGCAGCGCGTTCGACACCTCCGGCCCCCTCCCGGCCAGGTAGTCGCCGAACGAACCGCCACCGGCGGAGACGAAGTCCTGGTGGAACGGCTCCAGGCGGGCCACGAAGTCGTCGACCAGCGTGTCCACGGCATCCGGAATGATGTCGGACTTGAACGCGGTGACGACCTTGTAGGCGCCCTTCACCACCAGCCCCGAGTCCTTGACCTGCTCATCGATGAGCTGCACGCAGTCCTTGACGACCTGCGGGCGGTTGGTCGGATTGAGGAGGCTCTCCTGCAGAGTCTGTCCCATTGTTTATGTCCTCGAACGCGGTAGAGGGACGACCGCAACGGACCGGACGCACGGCCCGGGGCCCGACGTGCGGCCGAGTGGTGAGCGCTTAGGTTACCGTAACGCGACCCGCCGCCAAGACGCCTTCCACCACCCCGCGCTCAGACAACTGACAACAGCGCCCAACCACCCCCACCCACGAAAACCCCCAGTAGAGCACCCACACCCACGCCACGCACCGCCCTATGGTGTGAGCGTGAGCAACCCTCAACCCCCGGCGCCCCTGTCAGCGGCCGAAGCGACGAGCATCCTCGCCGAAAACTTCGCCCCCTGGATCCAAGCCCTCAACCTCGAAGTCGAGAAAACAACCCCCACCAGCACAACAGTCAGACTCCCTTGGCAGCGCACCCTCGCCCGCGAAGGAGGCACCCTCTGCGGCCAGGCACTGATGGCAGCAGCGGACACGGCAACAGTCCTGGCCATCAGCGCGGCCCGCGGCGGCTTCTGCCCGATGACGACGGTGCAGCAGAGCACGACATTTCAGCGGCCGATCAAGGACGCGGATGTTCTGATCACCGCCCGGGTCACGAAGCTCGGACGGAGCATGGCGTTCGCGGACATCACGATGACGGCGGCGGTAGGGGGAGAGGGAGGCCGAGTTGGCGAGGGCGGTGACGGCCGTGCTGCGGGCGACGGGGAGGTGGAGACGGAGACGGACGTCACGGAAGCACCGCCAGCACCAGTGGTAGCTCATGCCACGACGGTCTACGCGCTCCTCGCCTGACGCCACAGCCTCGCCGCACCCACCGAAACAGTGGCGCAACCCCCACCGCGGACCTGATATCGTTTCTACGTCCCGAGCCCCCGTAGCTCAGGGGATAGAGCACCGCCCTCCGGAGGCGGGTGCGTAGGTTCGAATCCTACCGGGGGCACCCTGTCTGACCAGCCGCAGCGCTTCTGAGCTGCGGCTTTCTGATTTCCGCTATCGAGCACGTGTGCGACCGTGTGTCGCCGAAAGCGGCCCTGTGTCGGTGCTCCCGGTCTATTTGCGGTCTGAAGATCGGAACGTTTTCCCAGGTCGGCCAGACAGCAGCGAACCCCCGACCGAAGCCGGGGGCCGCCAGACCGAAGTCACCTTCAGGCGTGCGAATCGCCGCCCAACGCGTCTTCGATCGCCTTGTTCGCGATCTTGTCCTGGTCATCGAGGACCCATGCGTATGTCGACATCATGATCTCGACACTGTGCCCCGCGCGCTCGGCGATGAGTGCAGGATCGCGGGTGCTTCGCAGGCCGAGGGAGACGCCGGCGTGTCGGAGGTCGTAGGGGACCGCCGCCATGAGGGAGTCGACGCGATCGGGTGTCATCGCGAACGGCCGTGCCTCGCGCCACACTCGTGAGTACGTAGACGCCACGATCCGGCCGCCTCGTTCGTTGCCGAACACCCGACCGTCGCTGTTCTTCGTGGAGAACTCGCGGATGTGTTCTTTCAGGTATGCGACCAGGACCGGCGGGATCGGGACCGGTCGGATCTCGTCCTCAGCGCGCTGCTTGAGTCCCTTCTCGTCGTGCAGCTTGCCGGAGTCGGTCCAGGCCTTCCCGGCGGTCGGAGTGGCCTTCTCCAGCGTTAGCAGGCCCCATCCCTTGTCAGGCAAATGACAGTCGGATACCCGAAGCGCTATGACCTCCTCTGGCCGCATCATCGCGTAATACATGCACGCGAAGAACGCGACCAAGCGCCGGCCTCGCCCACGCTCCCATGACCCGACGTACGAGATTGCCGTCAGCAGTTCCGTGATCTGAGCAGGGTTCGGGACCCGTCGCCGGTCGAGTCGCTTGGAGGCCTTCGGCGGTGTCCACGTGATGCGCTTGAACGGGTCGTCGTCGAGGTGCCCGACCTCGACCGCGTACTTCATCACGTTCCCGACGACGCGCCGCCGACGCAGGACCGTATTGGCTTTCCCGGGTGTGCCATCCATCGTCAGCAACATGGCGTCCAGGACTGCGCGAGCTGTCGCCGCATCCTTGATTGCGGTCACTGGCAGCGAAGCCCGTCGCAGCCAATGAAGTGCCTTCCAGTTGACCGGCGGAGGTTCCGGAGCGTCCGACTTACGGGCAGCCGGCGGGAGGTACCAGCGTCGCAACGTCTGACGCATTGTGCGCATGTCCGGCTGCCCTGGAAGGTCGTCGACGAGCGCGGGAAGCATTGCCGCCAGGCTCTCAACCGTTGTCTCGCGCGATCGTGCTGCGAGGCCTTTCCATTTCATGTCGACGTAATCGGCCGCAAACTCAAGCCACGTCGCCACCTTCTCTGGTTCCGCTTCGACCATCGATGTTGGCAGGCCAGACTTCGTGTCGAAGCCCTCCCCGTCCCTCGCAGCCTTGAGCAGGCTCGATCGGTAGGAATCGGCCAGAGCGCTGGTTGTGAAGGTCTTCGTGAACTCCTCGCGCTCCACCGTCCACCGCACCTGGTACGAATAACGGGCCTTCCCGTTCTTGTCCTTGGCGAGTTCGCGCTTGCGGATGGTGTTGATCCGAACCTTGTAGCTGATCACGCCGCACGCTCCTGCAATCCGTCGAGCCACCGTTCGAAGTCCCGACGCCGGAAGCGCAGCTCACCGTTCGGAAGCTTGTGAGCTTTCGGCGCGTTTCCCAGCTCTCGCCAGCGGTAGAACGTCCGGCGCGAGACGCCGCCGAGTTCTTCGAGGATCTGCGGGACCGTCAGCCATTCCTCGCCGCGCCCACTCATGACGTCCTCCCCGCGGTTGCCGAAATCGCGTGATTGCTTGGTCCGTGGCGTGCTGCGTCGAGCTGTCTACGCCACTCGACCCGCTCAGCAATGCGGTGCATCAGCCGCACCGTTAAAGGCTTGAGACTCGCGTCATCGCGCGAGACGTACTCGAACGAGTACCGGCCGGGTGCCGGCGTCTCGGGCTCGACGCCCAGGACCTCAACGACCCAGTTCTTGCGGTCTGTCTTGTGGTCCGTGAGTGTCTTTCCCGACCACTTGCGCGAGACCAGGACGCGACGGCCGCCGTAGCCCAGGTGCGTTGCCTTGTGCGCCTTGCCGCGACAGGCACCGGGGTGCAGGCCCGGACGGGCGTTCTTCGGCTGCACTCCATAGCGCAGCCAGTTCGCGCACGTCGGCGAGCACGGCTCATAGCGAAGTGCTTCGACGAGGCGAGACACGTGCTCTCGCTGGTCGTCGGTCGCCGCTTCGTGGCACTGGTCGACGCTCTTGGTCAGGTACTTGGCGAGGTAGCCGATCGCGCGGTTCGCGTCTTTCGTGCCAGCCAACACACCCTGTGCATCGAACTGCCTCCCGAACCGAGCGACGTGCGACGGCTCGTCGTCCGGCCCGATCTCGTCGAGAGCCTGATCCCAGGTGGGCAGGATCTCGCCAGTGCCTGCGTCGACGTAGGCGCCGATGCCGTCATGCCACTCGGGCAGCTGGTCGACGTAAACCGGCTCATCAGTCGACGGCCACCACACCTGGTGATACGTCGCCGCGATGACTTCGCGGAGCTCGGCGCGGGAGATGGTGCCGCGGATCGCCATGTGCAGGTGAGGCGCTAACCGGCGCTGCGGTTCGACGGCCGCGAAGTACTGCACATCGAAGCCGACGAAGCGGCGTAGGTTCTGAACGAAGCGATCGACGAGCCGCGCGAAGTGGATCGCGTCGCGGGCAGCTCGCTGATAGTCGTACGTGGCCGGCTGGACTGGTGTTCCGTCCTTGGTCACTCGGCCGTAGCTGTCGAGCGTGAGTGTCAGGAACATGGACGGACGGAACTTCTTTCCGCCTGTCGCCTCGTAGACCTTGCCGACCGTCCGTGCGCTCACGGGCCGCTTGGGGAGCTCTGAAGCGTCTTGCCGGCGCCGTGTGGTGCGGACCCGCCGAGCTGCCTTCTCGACTCCCAGCCGGCCGCGGACGCCGGTCGCCGCCAGCTCTGCGTTGATCTCAGAAATGGTCTCTTCCCACTCGGACACCTCCGAGTCGTCCGAGTCGTCGAGGGACTTCTGAGCTTGCGAGCGCAGCTGAACGAGGAGCTTCTGATCCTCAGTCGCCGGATCAGGGGTGAAGTCAGGCTCCTGCTCCAGGTGCCAGCCGGTTCGGCACTGGTCGATCCGGAGCTGACGCTTGGACTCCGCGCACGGCGGGCAGACGCTCGAAAGCGTTGCGCCACAAGGGATGTCTATGATCTTTTCCTCGCCGGTCGCGAGGTCGTAGCGCCGCAGCGGGACGGGCCGGATGCAGACGCCGTGTTGGATGGCCGACTCTTCGAGGACCTTGCGAGCCAACGGCATCCGGGCGCGTTCGGCACGGCTTCCCGTGATTCCGGACGGGGCCACTGGCTTGAGCTGTTCCGAAGTCACAGTGTGTCGACCCCCTTCCCGTCGAAGTCGTGTGAGCGCTGCGCCGGAATCGCGTCATGGGCGCGTGGCTTGAACCGCTCGACCATTGCGGCGATGTCCTGGTCACTGTGGTAGGCCGCTCGGACCCGGATCGGCTCACGGACGCCAGCCACGGTCACGAAGCCGACGCCGGCAAGCGTCGGGTCGATCAGGTCGCAGGTCGCGCCCCGGTCCCTGGCACCGTCGCCGAGGACCATGTCCACGTGAGACGCCTCAGTCACCCGGAGGCAGATGCGGACCGGGAACAGGTCGCGGAACGGAAGCACGTCCTTGCGCGGGTCTTGCAGCGCCGCGACCACATGCACCGCCGCCGCACGGCCCTTGGACAGCAGACGCGACAACGCCGACGCGATGCGCTGACGGATGGCACGATCCGGGCAGTACGCCGTCAGGTCCGCCATTTCGTCGACGACCACCAGGACCAAGGGCTCATCGGGCGTCGGGATGTGCTGACGTGCGACGCCGCGGAGCCGATGCGTCCGACTGTCCATGAGGTCGGCCGCGTCTTCAAGCATCGACGCCATGCCTTCGTAGGAGTCCGCCTCGAAGCGCCGGAACAGTGGCTCGCCGAAGGAGAGTTCCATCCCACCCTTGGGATCGAGGACCCACGGCGCGACGTAGCCGGCCTGAATTGCCGGCCCCAGAGCGCGTAGCAGTGCCCAGACGACCGAGCCCTTGCCCGCCTCAGAGGCGCCAGCTATCAGAACGTGTGTAGTGAGCCGTAGGGTCCACGGCTGTCCGTCAGCGCAGACGCCGAGGGGGAGTGCGGCCAGGTTCACAGGCATGCGGTCTACCGAATGCGGCTCATCGTCGCTGTCGAGCCGATCCGGCTTGACCGTGGCCGCGAGCGGATCGGCGTGCATGAACTCCAGCGCGATCCGCCGAGGCTTCACCGCGCGCACCCGGCAAGACAGGGCCCCGAAGGTGTGCGCCAGCGCGGGAGCCTGGTTCTCCCACTGCTCAGGAACTTGGCCCGAGACCATGTCGACGATCACGCGGTCAACGAAGCGGGTCGAGCGGACCTGTCGCAGGGTCGGGACGTACTCCAGGTCCCCGTACAGGATGGCCAGGCCGCAGACGGCCATGGTTGCGTGCCAACGACGCTCGTAGACGAACCAGCGTCGCCAGGCGCTCACGGCCGGGAAGCGGATCACGCGCTCGAAGCTCGCCCGATGCAGGACCGCCCAGACGGTCAGCGCCACCAGCACGCAGACCATGAGCCATCCGAACGCCGACGAGCCGAGGGCGATGCGCAGCCACGCAGCGAGGGCGACCAGGCTGGAGAGAACCGGATGCTTCGCGGCCTTGCGTCCCAGCGATCCGAAGAACCCGAAGAAGCGCCGGATCGCCAGCCACCAAACGGGTACCTCGAACACCGGCTCGCGGACGTAGACGCCGCCGACCTTGCGCGTCGCCTTATCGGTCGAGGAAGCATCCCCGTGCACCGTGCGGAACATCAGCAGGACCCCCGCTCGGCCATAGCGTGCAGGTGG
>Ga0207671_10001334_pt1 | contig 28837 bp, 23 predicted proteins | sample KBSC24metaG_FD_184352 | JGI IMG/M metagenome (GOLD analysis project Ga0207671, IMG submission 184352) | Corn rhizosphere microbial communities from Kellogg Biological Station, Michigan, USA - KBS C2-4 metaG (SPAdes) (version 2) | ecosystem: Host-associated > Plants > Roots > Rhizosphere > Soil...
CGTTGATCTTATTTTTATAATCTTCAATATCCTCAAACACGATGGCCCGGCCGGTATGGATCATCAGTTCGGTACTCGCTGCAGATGGTTTCATGACCGCGCCATTCTCGCACAAATTACCCTTCAGTACCACGATGCCCGCCACCTCGTTAAATGGTTTTTTCCAGCTGGCTATCAGTTCGCGGTTAAAACATTCGCTGTGTTCATAGTTATCCTTGATGGGCTGGCCGGTCACGGTTATCGTATCGCCGTGCAGCACTTCATGCAGCTCTTTCATCAGGGCAGGCAGCCCGCCGGCATAATAAAAATCCTCCATAAAATATTTGCCCGATGGCTGCAGGTTGGCCAGCAGCGGGATACGTTTGGCAGTGGTATTAAAATCGTCCATATTCAGATCAACCCCGATGCGTGCCGCTATAGCCAGCAGATGGATAATAAAATTGGTTGAACCACCGATGGCCGCGTTTACGCTGATAGCATTTTCAAAGGCTGAGCGGGTAAGGATATCGGATAGCTTCAGGTCTTCCCGAACCATTTCTACAATACGGTTGCCTGATAAATGGGCCAGTACTTTTCTGCGTGAATCAGCTGCTGGGATAGCGGCGTTCTCGGCCAGCGACAAGCCCAGTGACTCCACCATACAAGCCATGGTTGAGGCCGTACCCATCACCGCGCAATGGCCGCGACTACGGGCCATACAGGCTTCGGCTGTATACAGGTCCTCATCGCTCATGTGACCGGCACGATGATCTTCGGAAAAGCGCCAGATATCTGATGTGCCGATATCGTGCCCACGGTATTTGCCCGTCAGCATAGCGCCGCCCGATACTACAATGGTAGGGATATCTACACTACAGGCGCCCATGATCAGCGCGGGCGTAGTTTTATCGCAACCGCAAAGCAGCACCACCCCATCAAGCGGATTAGCGCGGATAGATTCTTCCACATCCATACTCACCAGGTTGCGGTACAGCATGGCCGTGGGTTTGATGAGTGTTTCGCCTAGTGACATCACCGGGAACTCTACCGGATAGCCGCCTGCTTCATAAATACCATTTTTTACAGATTCGGCCAGTTCACGAAAATGGGCGTTACAAGGGGTTAACTCCGACCAGGTATTGCAAATGCCGATAACCGGTTTGCCCTGCAGCTGATGCGCCGGGATGCCCTGGTTTTTCATCCAGGCCCGGTAAATAAAGCCATCCTTGCCTGTTTTGCCAAACCAGCCCCTGCTTCTTAGCGGTTTATTGTCCATAAGTATAATGGGTATATTGAAGGTTCAATAAAGCAAATATAAATTTCTGTAAATCGTTTTAGGTATGGATAAAATAAAATTATTTCGACTCCTTTGCTGCGCGGCTCTCTCTTCGGCGTCGCGGGAAAGAGGGTGGAGAAATTTTCTCCGCGCGTCATTGCGAGGCACGAAGCAATCTCTATGCTATACAGAGCGCCCCTGTAAAGTCGGGGATTGCTTCGTGCCTCGCAATGACGCGTGAAGAGAAAGGGCTAAGGCGATGACCGGGTAAATCGATACACCATCTTACTTTTTTACATATATTGGCTCAAACTTTACCCGTCATGACAAAGTACTTCCTGATTTTGCTGATGTTAACCAGCCTAAACTGTTTTGGGCAGAATTTTAAAACACAGATAGCCGATTACCGCAAAGGTTATATGGATGATTTTTTGAAGGATGCTCACTCGCCCCTGAAAAAGGACGATCTCCAGTTTTTGCGTTTTTATGATGCCGACAGCACTTACCGAGTGACCGCGCAGGCCACAGTGCTGGTAAACGCGCAGGCTTTTATTATGCCGGTATTCAGCGGCACGGGCAGCGAATATGTACCTTATGCCGTGCTGAAATTTACGCTCAAGGGTAAACCTTTGGAACTGACTGTATATAAGAATACAAGGCTATCCAAAATTCCGGGATACACTGATTACATGTTCCTGCCCTTTATTGATGATACCAACGGTACTGCTACTTACGGCGGCGGGCGCTATATCGACCTGCGCACAGGTGATTTTAAAGATGGCAGCGTGGTGATTGATTTCAATAAAGCTTATAACCCCTATTGTGCCTTCAGCGCCGGGTATTCCTGTCCCAAACCACCGGATGGCAACCGTTTGGCTATTGCTGTTGAAGCCGGGGAAAAGCTGTTTGGTAAAGCGGTGCAGCATTGAGTTGAAGTAATTGTAGCTATCCCAATACACCATGTCATTGCTTCGCAATGACATGGTGTAACCACAAAAAATCTCCTTTTAATTTCCAAAAAAGTATTTTATATTCACAGTTTCAAAACAAGTGTTACTCTCACACTCATTATAAACCAAAATACTGATGTTCAATATGCTTCAACCCTTACATCATTTCCCTGCTAAAAAAATACAATCGATTGCGAAAATAGTATTACTCACTCTCTGTGGCCTTACAACACCAGCTTTGGCAGTTGTAAAATCGTACAAAAAAGCCGCGGATGGTGTTACTTTTTCCCTGGATAAAGGTTTGCTGAAAGTGCTGGTGCGCCGGGCCGATATTATTGAGGTCAAGTATACCATATTTAACGCTTTTGAAACCAAGCCATCCCTGGTGGTTAACAACAGTTGGAAAACGCCTACCCTTTACCAGGTCGCGGAAAATAAAACTGAGGTAACTATTACCACGGCCAAACTGAAGATCAAAGTGAACAAAGCCACCAACGCCATTACCTATACCAACCTGAAAGGCAATATCATTACCGCCGAAGACAGCGAAAACAAAACTATCACTCCTGCTACTGTAGCCGGCATCAGCACCAATACTATCAGTACACAATTTGTATCACCGCAAAACGAGGGTTTGTTCGGTCTGGGCTGCCATCCGTTGGATTCTTTATCCATCAATTACAAAGGCCGCAACCAGGACCTGCTCATTAAATACCTTACCGGTGCTATCCCGGTGTTACTATCAACCAAAGGTTATGGACTGATGTGGGATAACTACTCGGCCTCTAACTTTTATGGCGCCGAAGCTGATAATACCAAGTTCAAATACGTATCCGAAAGCGGTAAACAGGTTGATTATTTCTTCTTCTACGGTCCTGGCTTTGATCATATTATTGATGCCTACCGTACCGCTACCGGCAAAGCGCCTATGTTTGGTAAATGGGCTTTCGGTTTATTCCAATCACAAGACAGGTACATGAGCGAAGATGAGATCATCGGCGTAAAAGATAATTACCGCAACAACCATATTCCTGTTGATGTGCTGGTACAGGATTGGTATTACTGGGATCCATTGCCTATTGGTTCGCATGTGATGAAACCTGAGCGTTACCCGCATCCGCAGCAACTGATCGACGAATTGCACAAAGCCAACCTGCATGCCATGATCTCCATATGGCCGGTATTTGGCAAGGGCACTCCTAATTATGGTGCCCTGCAAAAAATGGGCGGCCTGACCGATATTACCTGGGATAATGTAGTTACCCATACTTTTGATACTTATTACGATGCCCACAATCCCAAAGCCCGTGAACTATACTGGGACCAGGCCCGCGACAGCCTCATCAAACGTTACGGCTGGGATGCCTGGTGGATTGATCAGTGCGAACCGGATAACGGTGCATTGCTGGATGCCCGCCGTCAAAGCAATTTTGCTATAGGCAAGGGTATCGATTATTTTAATACTTACTCGCTGCAACATACCAAAGGTGTTTACGAAGGCTGGCGCAGGGATATCCCCGGCAAGCGCGCTTTCTTTTTGGTACGACAATCCTTTGCCGGCGAGCAGCGTAACGCGGCCACTTTATGGTCGAGTGATATCGAATGTACTTTTAAGGATTTTAAACACCAGGTACCGCAAGGGATCAACACCGGCGTATCTGGTATTCCTTACTGGACGTCGGACATCGGTGGATACCACTTCCATTGGAAGGCCGCCGATTGGTCACAGCCTGACAAGCGCGAACTGTTTACCCGCTGGTTCCAGTTTGGTACGTTTTGCCCTATCTTCCGTGTACATGGTAAAGGCGAACGTGCTTTGTTCAGTAAAAACTGGGACGATAAAACCAAAGCTATCCTGTTGAATTTTGATAAGCTACGTTACCGCCTGCTACCATACATCTACTCACTGGCCGGTCGAGTTACTACTGATAACTATACCATCATGCGTTCGCTGGCTTTTGATTTCAGGGACGACAGCAAGGTTTATGGCATACCAGACCAGTATATGTTTGGTCCGGCCTTTATGGTAAATCCGGTTACCGAGCAATTGTATACCTCGGCCGATGCCGACAAAAAAGCCAAGGTCCGCCAGGTGTATCTGCCGGCAGCCAGCAAATGGTACGACTTCTGGACAGGCGAAATGCTCGACGGCGGACAAACCATCAGTGCAGCCGCGCCGATTGATATATTGCCGCTTTATGTTAAAGCAGGTTCCATCATCCCAATGGGGCCGCACATGGAATACGCTACAGAAAAACCGGCCAACAATATCGAACTGCGCATTTATCCCGGCGCCGATGGCTCATTTAAATTTTACGAGGATGAGAACGACAATTACAACTACGAAAAAGGGCAATACGCGACTTTCAACCTAAACTGGAACGATAAAACCCGCAAACTCACCATATCCGATACCAAGGGTAAATTCCCCGGAATGTTAAAAAGCCGCACTTTTAATATTGTAATGGTGAAAGGCAGCCACGGAGCCAATGTGGAGGTAACCGACAAAGCCGATAAGGTGGTTAAATATGCAGGAAAGGCATTGGTGGTGAGTTTGTAAATGAAGATATATTTAGATAAATAAAGTTATTCCTACCTGTAAACATCGACCGCAGAATCGACTCACCCGATCTGCGCTTCACTGGATCCTCCTCTCTTCGCCTTTGGCGGAAAGAGGGGATCTCTTTTCGTGCGTCATTGCGGGGTAAGAAGACAGCCGACCGGAGTCATGAATGTGGGATCCCGAAATAAATTCGAAGTAACCCGTTAATTAATTTTTTCAAGACACCGTAAATCGTTAACTTACCGCATCTAAGTAAATCGATTTAATAAAACCTATACAAAGCATTAATTTTGAATTTTACCCATCCTTTATCATCAGGAAAATTATTAATGCTGATGGTATTTTGCCTGCTTGCTTTTACGGCATCGGCACAAAAAAAGAATGCCGCTTATCAATACCACATCCGCAAGGCCACCGGGCCGATAGTTATTGACGGGATGATGGACGATGCGTGGTATAAAACCGACTCCACCAGCAGCTTCTTTATGGTGCTGCCCATGGATACCAGCAAGGCCACCTTGCAAACCCAGGTACAGATGACCTATGACAATAACAACATTTATATTATTGCTACGTGTTATACACGGGGACCGGGGCAATACATGGTGGAATCAATGAAGCGGGACTTTGCCTTTCTCAAAAATGACAATTTTATATTTTTCCTTGACCCTTTTGATGCCCGTACCGATGGTTTTAGTTTTGGCTCCAATGCTGCCGGAGCCCAATGGGATGGCAGCATGTATGAGGGAGGCAAGGTTGACCTGAGCTGGGATAACAAATGGGTATCGGTAGTAAAAAACTATCCAGACCGCTGGGTATTTGAGGCGGCTATCCCCTTTAAAAGCATTCGGTACAAAAAAGGGGTAGATGTATGGGGCATTAATTTTAGTCGCAACGACCTTAAAACTACCGAAAAATCAAGCTGGGCGCCCGTGCCGCGACAGTTCCCGACGGCATCACTAGCTTACACCGGATCCCTGATTTGGGATGAGCCACCACCGGAGGCCGGTACTAATATTTCCCTTATCCCTTATGCCCTGGCTGGCGTATCTAAAGATTATCAGGCCAAAACGGGCACGACCTGGAAAAAGGAAATTGGCGGCGACGCCAAAATAGGCCTTACCTCATCCCTCAACCTCGACCTGACCGTAAATCCGGATTTTTCGCAAGTGGATGTGGACCAGCAAGTAGTTAACCTGAACCGCTATGAGCTATTTTTCCCGGAAAAACGACAATTCTTTTTAGAGAATGGTGACCTCTTCGCCAACTTTGGTTACGCTGATATCCGACCATTTTTTTCGCGCCGTATCGGGCTTAATGCTCCCATTCGTTTTGGCACCAGGCTTACCGGTAAAATTGATAAGGACTGGCGTGTAGGTTTAATGGATATCCAAACCGGTGAAGCAGATGCAGCAGCTTCACCCGCACAAAATTATGGCGTACTTACCCTGCAGCGCCGTGTATTCGCCCGCTCCAACATCGGCTTTATGTTTATCAATAAGGATGCTACTGGTACGGCCACTCCGGGAACACAGTATAACCGCAATGTGGGTATGGAATTTAACCTGGCGTCGTCCAATAACTTATTGACGGGTAAACTGCTCGGCATCAAATCATTTACGCCGGGGCTGAAAGGGCACGACATCGTAGCTGCCGGTCACCTCCAGTACCTGAGTAAATACTGGACAGCTTATCTACAAGATGAGTATGTGGGCAAAAACTATACCGCCGGTGTGGGCTATGTACCGCGGACGGGATATAATAAGATCAGTCCGCTATTGCTGCATAATTTCTTTCCGAAAGCAGGTGGAATACTGAGTCATGGCGTACAGCTGGTATCCAATTATTATTTCGATGAACATTTTAAGCGTACCGATAACGAAAGTACACTTTCCTATCTCATTACCCTTCGTAACCGTAGCACCTTTACGCTCTCGGCCATTAATGATTATATCAAGCTGCTGGTACCTTTCGATCCTACCAACACCGGCAAGCCGCTGTTGCCCATAGGCACAGAAAACCATTGGAACACCGTCGACGCACAATTTGTATCCAAACCGCAGGCGCTGTTCACTTACCTTGCCGAAACCGCTTATGGTGGGTATTATCAGAACGGCCATAAAACTACCGTCACCATGCAGTTGGGTTACCGTTTTCAGCCTTATGTGAACATCGCGGTTAACAGTTCTTTTAATGATCTGCGGATGGCACAGCCTTATGGTAATACCAGTTTCTGGCTCATAGGTCCGCGTACCGATATTACGGTAAGCAACAAGCTTTATTTTACCACATACATACAATACAACGGGCAGATCCGCAACATCAATACCAACATCCGTATGCAATGGCGCTATAAACCAGCATCCGACTTTTTTATTGTTTATGGCGATAACAACACGCCTTCGCCATTTATGGTTAAGAATCGGCAGTTAGTAGTGAAATGGACTTATTGGTGTAATTTGTAGGGAGGGGTAGTGAAATACTAAATTTCTTTCATGTCATTGCGAGGAGGAACGACGAAGCAATCACGTAGCTATTCTTATCCATGAGAACGCGAGGAGATTGCCACGCTACGCTCGCAATGACATGTTTATTATTGTATATGTTTTAATTCTGTTACATGGTTTTAAAGGTTAAAACACATATTTTTGGGTTCTACCTATTGATCCATGTTAAAAACTTATACTACTTTACTTTTCACATTTATTGTCGCGGTAAATGCTGTTGCCCAAACCTCAAAAACAGCATCAAAAAGGGATACCACCCATTTGCAGGCCGTTACGGTTAAAGGTTACCTGAGCGAGCAGCCGGTAATTAGTGTGCCCGCCTCAGTAAGTGTGCTGGGTACAGCGCAACTAAAACTCCAACCCGATAACTCCTTCGTGAGCGCGTTGAATACCGTGCCGGGTGTGCGGGCCGAAGAACGTTCGCCGGGTAGTTACCGCTTATCGATCAGGGGTAGTTTGCTGCGGTCGCCATTTGGTGTGCGGGACGTGAAAATTTATTTTGACGAAATTCCCTTGACCGATGCCGGCGGCAATACCTATTTAAACTCCGTGGATATTGCCAGTGTTCCCGGCATAGAAATATTGAAAGGCCCCGATGGCAGCTTATTTGGCGCCAACTCGGGCGGGGTGGTTTTGCTTAGCCCGGTAAACCGTTACGCCGATACGAGCTACAGATCCATCGGTATCAACACCGGCTCATACGGACTTTTTCATGAGAAAGCCAACATACAACAGCAATTTGGTAAAAACCTGCTGAGCATTAATCAAAGCTACCAGGCTTACCAGGGCTATCGGCAAAACAGTAACATGAGTCGCAACTACATACAAGTGGCTGATAAATGGAACTATAGCGGTAAAAATGAGTTACGCTTTTTAGGCTTATACTCCGATCTTACTTACCAAACACCGGGCGGACTGAACCTTGCCCAGTTTACCGCCGATCCACGCCAGGCCAGGCTGCCTACACCAACTATCCCAGGGGCTCTACAACAACATATCGGTATCAGTACGACTATGTACCTGGCCGGCCTGGTGAATGAGTATCATTTCAGCGATCGGATCCGTAACGTATTATCTGTTTTTGGCAACCATGTTGATTTTGCTAATCCATTTATCACCAACTATGAACAGCGCGGTGAAAACACCTTTGGGTTCCGCACTTATTTTGAGCTGGCGGGTTTACCTCATGAAAATATTAACTGGAAGGTTAACCTGGGGATGGAATGGCAGCAAACCAATTCTGTTATCAGCAATTATGGCAATAAAAGGGGTGCAAAGGATACCACCCAAACCAGCGATTACATCCATACTAACCAGCATTTTATATTTGCCCGCTACTCGGCCGATATTTATATGCGCCTGCACCTGGAAGCAGCGCTTAGCCTGAACTGGTATGGCTATGATTTTAAGAACATTTATCCGCTGGCGCAAACCAATTTTACCAATCGCAATTTTAGTCCGCAACTGATGCCAAGATTAGCATTAAGCTACCAGGTTAGCAATAACTTTATCTGGCGCGCGTCAGTAAGTCGCGGATACTCTACCCCTACCACTGCCGAGGTACGGCCAACCGACAATATTGTAAACACCTCATTGCAAGCCCAAACCGGCTGGAACTATGAAACCGGTTTCCGTTTGCGTAACCAGGATGAGACCATGTTCCTGGATGTATCTGCATTTTATTACCGCATCAGCAATGCCATTGTGCGCCGTGTAAATGCCAATGAAACCGAGCATTACATCAATGCCGGAGGTACCAATCAGCCCGGTGTTGAACTTTCGTTTACCGATTGGCTCATCCGGCCAAACAGCACCCATTTTGTAAGGGGATTGCAGTTTAATGAGTCATACACCTACAGTAAGTTTACTTTCAGAGATTATGTAGATGCGGTAACCAATGCCAGTTACTCGGGTAATAACCTCACAGGTGTGCCGCGCAATGTTTTTGTGAGCAGCTTGCAACTGAGAATCCCGTATAACCTGTCGGTATTTGCCCAGCATAATTATACCTCCAAAATTCCGCTAAATGATGGTAACACCGTTTATGCGGGGAGCTATAACCTGTTACAGGCCAAAGTAAGCTGGCAACCCATCATCGGGCATAAAACCCACCTGGAAATTTATGCCGGTGCCGATAATATCCTGAACGAAAAATACAGCCTGGGTAACGACCTGAATGCCGTAGGCAACCGCTACTATAACGCATCGCCATTACGGAACTATACTGTAGGTATGGGGGTGGTGTTTTAGTCGATAATTGTTTTATAATAAAAAGAGACGCATGTGATGCGTCTCTACGTTTCATTTTTTTGTAGAGACACATTACATGTGTCTCCTCTGCCTACCGGAAACTGCTAACTGCAAATTACGGATTCAAACTATTGCTTCCGCCTTCGGCTACGTTGCCTCCACGACCCTTTACATCAAAGGCACGGAACTTGATCACGCCGCCGCTGTAATTCACCGGACCGGTATATACTTTACTTTTTTCATCCGGGTCTTTACCGTTGGTAGTATAGCGAATGGTTAAGCCGGGATAGTCAATATTGCTCAGGTATTTGCCATCTTGTAGACTGATGCCTGGTTTTGGGATACGGTAATTGTAGCCACCTTCGTAATAGCTTAAACGGGGCAGCTCCCGTTTACCCAAAACATTCAAAAAGCCCGACCAGGCTGTTTCGTATTCCTGTTTGGCTTTCACAGGGTCAGTCTCGGTTGCCCATTGCGGATCTGGCGCCCAGGCACGCTCGGCCAATGCCAGTAGGCGCGGAAATATCATATAGTCCATACGTTCGGTACTCTTCACGGTTTCGGCCCATAGCGCGCCTTGTAAGCCTACGATGTTACCTTTGCCATAATCGGTAAGGCGTTGTTTGCCTATAAATAGTGAGCGGTTGATAGGGTTACCATTTTTATCCACGTCTGCATTTTTGAAATAATCAAAAGGGACAAAGGAGTAAAATTTATCGATACCTAAAAACGCGCCCCAGTAATAGCCCGGCTCATCAAATGATTTGTAGCTGGCCATATCAAAATACAAATTGGTAACACAGGTAAGCACCACTTTATAACCGGCATTGGCTAAGCGGTAAGCCAGATCTTCCTGTCCATCGCCCAATACATTGTTCCATACATCGGCTTGCAGGTGTTCTTTGGTAAAATCGGGATTGGGCACATAAGCCGGATGCCCATCCAGCGTGGTTTTGCGCAGGGCCATTTCTTCCCAACCGGAAAGCAACAGGCCTTTGGCTTTTAGTATATCGTTTACGCGGCCATAAAAATAATACCACAGATCGTTAGTGCTTTGTATTTCCGGATGACTAGCCTTTAAAGCCAGGTATGCTGGTGATTTTTCCCATACATGTGCAGGTACTTCATCGCCGCCAAAATGGATGGTTTGCAGCGGTGCGCCTGCTTCTTTGTAAAGGGCGGCAACATCACTCACCACAGTTTCTACAAAATTATAGGTCGATGGTAACGACACATCGATCACGTTATCGTTCCAGTACTGAACCGAGCGGTACTCTGATTTATCATTCAGGTCGCGCAGCAGGTATTTTTCAGCATCGGCTTTTTTACCTTCGGCCATCAGGCGATCGTACCGGGCATCCATCGCTTTGATGAGTGCGCGGGCATGGCCGGGTGTTTCAATTTCGGGGATCACCGCAATATGGCGATCGGTAGCATATCTTAAGATCTCGATATAGTCGGCCCGGCTGTAAAATCCAGTACCCACTGTATTATTCACATCAGGACCGGAACCGTGCGACGCAGGTAAAAAATGCTTGCTATCCAAAGTATGCCCACGTTTGGCACCCACAGAGGTTAGCTCAGGCAGCGATGGCAACTCTAAGCGCCAGCCCTCATCATCGGTTAAATGCAGGTGCAGGGCGTTCAGTTTATACAGGCTCATGGCTTCTAATAATTTCAGCACCTGTTTTTTAGGCTGAAAATTACGGGCTACATCCAGCATCACCGCACGATAGCCAAAGCGGGGCTGGTCTTTTATTTCGGCACAGGGTATCTCGATATTCTTTTTCGGACCGGTCAGTGCTACAGGGGGTATCATTGTTTTTAACGATTGAATACCATAAAAAGCACCCGTTGAAGTGGATGACAATATTTTAATAGCAGAAGGCTTAATACTTAATTCATATCCTTCATTTCCTAAACCTTCCTTATATTCCAATGAAAGCGTATTATCAGAATAATGATTGGTCTCTCTTTTATTAAATAATGTTTTAATATAGTCATCCAATACTTTCAGCTCTTTAGTAAATCTGTTATCGGTATTAGAAATATGTAAGTTTGAAGAAAGTGCAAAACTACCGCCCGTTTCCTGGTAACTTGCGGGTGTAGGGAAAACTTTGGGCAACTGATCGGCCGGAATATCAGTGATATTTTTATTCCGGTCGAAAACAATTTCGGGGGTGATCAAACCCTGGTAAGTGGGTTTGTATGGTTCCACAGTAAAGGAGGTGATGGAATATCCTTTTTCGGATTGCGCGTCCCAAACCAGGTAAATACCTTCGGGCGCGTCGGTAGCATTTACCACCGGATCGTCATTAATATATTCGATCCGGGTTGATGCGCCGGGTTTCAGTTCCTTAAAACCATCTGTTGGGGTGATGCTGTACAGGTCGCCATTTACCTGGTTTATTTTTGCGTTGTTACTCACGGCATGTTCAGCAAAACCACGACCTGAATTAAAATAAAACTTCCAGCCACCGGCAGGTAATACCTCATGTCCGCTGTTCGTGATCACCAGGGCTGTGAGGGCCTGATTCTTGTTCTGGTAATTGTTATCAACCACCTGCCAGGTAATACGCAGATCGGCAACGTTAAACTTAACATCATGATGAAGGGTAAAGGCTGTGCTCATGAAAAATGCAGCAACCAGCATTGTTGTAATAATTTTGCGCATAGTATAACCGTGATTGATAATAGATTGAATGGTAAATATAATTTAACATTTCAATTTTAGCTATACTTTTTAAAAAAATTTAAGAAGTAAATTATAGCTGGGCGCAGAATTAACTCCAAATGCGTCATTGCGAGGTACGAAGACAACCGACCAAAGGGAGCTCATTAATATCAATAAAAACAAACACAACATTAATAATCTCTATGCTATACAGAGCGAATAGAATAGTTAAACCTTGATATGGACTATCCTGCGTAGAGATTGCTTCGTACCTCGCAATGACGTGGTGGTTGAAGGAGTTTATATCGATTAAATTCTTTTTACCTACACTCCAAACCTTATCCAGCCTTCGCCTTCATAACCAAAGGCAAACTGTTTAGGGCGAAGTATCTCGGCCAGTATCTCGATAGAGTCAACAATACGCGGACCGGGGCGGTTAAAATATTGGTTACCGTCAACTATAAAAAGCTGGTTATTTTTGATGGCTTTAAGTTCTGTAAAGCCGGGCAGGCTCATTAAAATATCAATCTCTTTAAGGGTTCTTTCGATAGAAAAACCGCAGGGCATCACCACTAAAAATTCGGGATCCTGCAAGCGGATATCGTCCCATTGCACATAGGGCGAATGCTTGCCATCCTCTCCTACCAATACAGGAGTTCCTCCTGCAATTTTTACCAGGCCAGGTACCCAGTTACCAGATATCATCATCGGGTCGAGCCATTCGATACAGGCTACCGTCGGCCGGCTTTCGCTGAATTTTAATTTATGTTTGATAATATCTATACGTTCCACTAAGTTCTCTACCAGCTCAGCACCCGCTTCAGGAACATTCAACGCTTTAGCTATAGTAATAATATCATTCAGGATATCTTCCAGGCTATTGGGTTGCAGCGAAATAATTCGGGCTTTTTTTTCCAGGTAATCATCCAGTGCCAGCTCTACATCGGCTAATGAAACGGCACAAACCTCGCACTGATCCTGCGTGATCACCACATCCGGAGCCAGTTCTTTGATCAGCTCCCGTTTTACTGTGTATACCGATAGCGCATCGGCCAGGATCTCTTTTACCTTTACATCGATCTCATGGCTGCTTAAATTATCAGGGAAATTAGCTTCGGTACAAACCGGCAATTGTTTTACAGATGCGGGATAATCGCACTCATGCGAGCGGCCTACCAGGTTGTTTTCAAGACCTAAGGCACAAATGATTTCGGTAGCAGATGGTAGTAAGGAAACTATTTTATCAGTTGACATGTCGTAAATGTGCGGATTTCAGATGTGCAAATATGCAGATTTTTGTCTGAACCGGGATTTGTACGATTAAGCTGATTACAGGGTTTTCTGATTTTGATGTAATATCCTGTCAATCCTTAAATCCTACAAATCCCGGTTCAGACAATCTACACATCTGAAATCTGCACATCCGCATATTTGCACATCCATCATTTGCAGCTTATCTTTGCGGCAATGATATTCCTAACCTTTTTTATCGGGATCATTGCCAATTTTATTGGTTACATCCCGCCCGGAAACATAAATCTTACGTTAATACAGATCACCATAAACCGTGGGATGAAAGAGGCCATTCGTTTTATTACCGCTTTTTCATGCGTTGAGTTCTTCTTCACCTATTTCATTATGCATGCCGCCCGTTGGTTGTCGGGCGAGTTAAAATTAGCTGTGGTTATCGACTGGGTTATGGTGCTCCTGTTTGGTGTTTTGGGGACCATCACCTGGATAAACCGCAACAAACCGCCAGAGACTAATTATTCCGAACATGCCAGTATCAAATACGGTATACTACTGGGCTTTTTAAACCCCATGCAGGTACCTTTCTGGATGGTGACCGGCACTTACCTCATTACCCATGAATGGATACTGGACGGGCGTTTAGCACTCATTATATTCAGCATTGGCTCAGCCGGTGGGGCATTTCTTTGCCTTTTCCTGTATGCCAGGTTCGCCAAATACATGCAGCAAAAATTTGCACTGAGTACGCGTTTCATCAATACGGGTATTGCTATCCTGTTCTTTGCTTTTGCAGGATACCATATCGTGAAGCAGATCTACCTGTCATTTTTTAAACACTAAGTATATCGGCTTGCCAAAAGGGGATTATCGTAACAAAAACTAAAATGATTAAAAAACCTTTCCCAGCGGAGCAATTTATAAGGCTTTTACTATTTTTAGGCCATGCATCATCCTGAAGAAAACCCCTGGAAAATAACATCAGAGAAAAACGTTTATGATAACCCCTGGATAAACGTTACCGAATACCAGGTCATCAATCCATCGGGTAACCCCGGCATTTACGGCCAGGTACACTTTAAAAACATAGCTATTGGTGTAATACCGCTTGATGATGAACTAAACACCTACCTGGTGGGGCAATTCCGTTTCCCGCTTAATCAATATAGCTGGGAAATACCCGAAGGCGGCGGTCCTGAAGGTACAGATCCGCTCGAATCGGCTAAACGTGAACTATTGGAAGAAACAGGCCTTAAAGCCAGTCAGTGGACCGAAATTCAACGCATGCACCTGAGCAATTCTGTAAGTGACGAGCTCAGTATTATTTACCTGGCCCGCAACCTTAGCCAGTTTGAGGCAGAGCCCGAGGATACCGAACAGTTGATCATCCATAAAATCCCGTTTGCTGATGTATACCAGATGGTATGTGACGGCCGGATCACTGATTCTGTAACCGTAGCCGCGGTGTTAAAAGTGCAATTACTTTTGTTAGAAAATCGCTTATAAAACGGCTCATTTGCTCAAAAAAAATTAAATTTGCTGGTCGATGAAAAAGTTTTTAGGCTATATTTTGTCCCCCTTTGCTATTGTAGCATTTTTTTTGGCACTCCTTATCTTTCATCCCATACAATGGGTGAGCTTCCGGTTGTTTGGATACGCCGCTCATAAACGCTCGGTCGACGCTTTAAACTTATGTTTGCTGAGTACTGCTTATCTGCTGGGTAACACGGTTACTTTTATCAATAAGCAAAACCTGCCAACCGGTCGTCCTATTATATTTTTAGCCAATCATCAAAGCTTGTTTGATATACCGCCGCTTATTTGGCACCTGCGTAAATATCATGCAAAATTTATCTCTAAAATTGAACTGACCAAAGGTATTCCTTCCATCTCTTATAACCTGAAACATGGTGGCGGAGCCAATATCGACCGTAAAGATTCCCGCCAATCCATTGCCGAAATTGTTAAACTGGCCCTACGTATGAAAGAGAATAAATGGTCGGCAGTAATATTTCCTGAAGGCACCCGTTCAAAAAACGGCGACGTAAAAAGTTTCCAGGTAGGTGGCATCGCCACTATCTTAAAAAAATGCCCCGAGGCATTGCTGGTGCCCATTGCCATTAAAGATTCCTGGAAAATGATCCGTTATGGATATTATCCGCTCAATACTTTTACGCCTATGACCTGGGAAGTGCTTGCCCCCATTGAACCCGGCAACGCACCCATGGAAGACCTGGTTCTGGAGGCAGAAAACCGCATTAAGGAAGCGTTAAACGCATAATTCCCGCTAAGCTCAACAAAATTCAACTTTCAAATCATCCGCTTCCCTGCACTCCGCTTAAGGGAATGCAATTACGCGTCTTCATATTTTTCAGTTCCTATTAAAGATGTTTGTTGCGTCTTTATCGGCGTGCCTTCCTTAAATCATTGTTCAACAAAATCCCCCAACGTGTTAATAATCAATTAAATGTTAACAAATAAATGACGTGGTGTTTACGTTAATATGAAACCTTATCGCTTATTTTTATAGACCCATAAAAAAGGTCGGCAAAAATTTACCTAATACAAATTTTATGACCTGGAGAAAATTCAGTGGCGAGGTTATCCAATCGTCCATTTTAGAGGAGGTTGAAAGAGCGATAGAAAGAGAGGCCGCCCTTGGCAACAAACTCAAAGTATGTATCGGCACCGACTCACAGGTGAAAGGGGCTGTAACCGATTTTGCAACCGTTATTGTTTTTTTACGGGAGCAACGCGGCGGTTTCATGTTCATTCACCAGGAGCGTACCTCGCAAAAAATGAGCATCAAAGAAAGGATGCTGAGCGAAGTACAAAAGTCGATCGACATTGCTTACAAGCTTTGCGACCTGCTTGACTTGTATGATGTTGACCTGGAAGTACATGCCGATATCAATACCAACCCGATGTTTAAATCAAACCAGGCCCTGCATGAGGCTATGGGTTATATTTTAAGCATGGGCTTTGTATTTAAGGCCAAACCCGAAGCATTTGCCAGCTCCTACTGTGCCAATAAAATAGTGCAGTAAAAAGCGCAAAAGTAGCTGCGGCGTATTTATATTTGATTTTTATACAAATCGAACATACCTATGTCGCCACTAATAGAAATCAACGATCCGGCTTTGTCCGGCGCGAATACCATTCTTATCGACGCCCGTGCCGGGCAGGATGCACACCAACGTTACCTTGCCGGTCATCTGAAAACCGCGGCTTTTGTTGATCTTGATAAAGATCTTGCTTCTAAAGTTACCGATGCTTCCCAGGGCGGAAGGCACCCCTTACCTGACATTCATGATTTTGCAACTTTGCTTGGTAAACTGGGTATAACTCCCAAAAGCCACGTGGTGGTTTATGACGACAAAGCCGGCGCCTTTGGCGGTGCCCGTTTCTGGTGGATGCTCAATGCTATTGGCCATACCCATGTACAGGTATTAAATGGCGGCCTAAATGCCGCGATAAAAGCCGGCATTGAACTGAGCACCGAAGAATATACACCAACACCAGTATCCCCTTACCCCGTAAGCGATAGGTTTGAAGGTACGGTTGATATCGAAGAAACAGGTGCGGCAGCACATGATGAAAGCCGCATTGTGATAGATGTTCGCGAAACGCCACGTTACCTGGGCCAAACCGAACCGATAGATCTGATCGCTGGCCATATCCCGGGCGCACTTAACCTGCCCTATATTTATAACCTGGATGCCGATGGTAAATATCTCCCGGCAGAAACCCTGCGACAGCTTTACAATGATGCTATTGAACAGGTAGATCATAACCAGGTGATTGTCCATTGCGGATCGGGCGTTACGGCTTGCCATACCCTGTTGGGCATGGCCTATGCAGGTATCATCGGCCCAAAGCTATATGTAGGTTCCTGGAGCGAGTGGTCGCGCAGGGATTTACCCGTTGGTACCACGCACCGGTAAATTATTACCAGTTCAAACAATAAACACTCTCGGATTGTCAGCCTTTTGATGAAATCATACGTATTAAAAAAATCCCAGGCCATACCCATTAGTTTGGATACGGCCTGGGATTTTTTCTCGTCGCCATTGAACCTGGCCAAGATCACGCCTCCGGACATGGGCTTTGTGGTAACATCTGATTATGCCGCCGATGCCAAAATATATCCGGGCATGATCATTACGTATAAAATAGCGCCGCTACTGGGTATCAGCATGAATTGGATGACAGAAATAACCCATGTAGCCGACAAACAATATTTTGCTGACGAACAACGCTTTGGCCCTTATGCCCTATGGCACCACCAGCATCATTTTAAGGAGATCAAAGGTGGTGTACTGATGAACGACATATTGCATTATGCTATACCCTACGGCATTTTCGGCAGGCTGAGCAACAGCATTTTTGTAAGCAAAAAGGTAAAGGAGATATTTGATTTCAGGGAAAAGGCTATTGAGAAACTGTTTGGGAAAATGCAGGATTCTTAGGGTCAAGAATCAAGAAAATGCTCTGGCGCCTATCTTTCTTCCTCTCCTGTCAGCAGAACAGCTTCAGACGGAAGCCTGCAGAATATGATAGGCTGTGGGGTAGCAGGGGCATTAGCAAACCTTGCCGAAGCAAGGGCATGAGGGAACGAAGTGGAGGTAAGGTTTAGCAGCCCGTGATTCTGTCTGATTTGCAGGGGCAAGGCCTTGTGCGGCAAAGAAGCATTTCTGCTGACTTGATTTTTGGTTACTTTGTATCAAGACAAAGTAACAGCCTTAGCGGCAATTGAGCGCTCTACAACATACTTATTCACTCTGCATAGCTTAGAGATTGCTTCGTGCCTCGCAATGACGCATGGGAAAAGATTCCCCTAAAACAATCCAAAAACATCCCGCATCTTATGCCCATCCTCATCCAGGAATGACTTAGGTACCTCGTGCCCAAGATCTTTGTATATACGGATGGTAGCGTATTTAGAAGGAATGTTATTATAAAAAACAAACGAGTTTGCGGGTGGAGCCAAATGGTCAAGTAAACCTACCCCTACCATGATGGACGATTTAATAGTTGGTGCAAAATTCTTGATATCAAAATAATCCAGGTTATCCATCACCTTATTATAGCTCAGAGTGGGCCTGTTGGCAACATATTCTTTAATATCATTAATAGGCCATTCAGCTACACCTGCCAGGTCGCGAATATCACCGAGAATAGGGTTTTGGGCCGACACCAGCTTGATGCGGTTATCTAAACCTGCCAGTGCCACCGCCAGGAAGCCCCCCATACTGCCACCCGATATTTCGATACGGGTAGAGTCCAGATCTGGTCGTGAACAGATAAAATCAATGGTACGTATACAATCCATAATGGCGCCGCGCAGCACATATTTATTCTTGTCTTCGATATTGAGGGTAATGTAATCGGGGCGTTTAGGATGTATCACATCCCGGCTGTTGCCCTGTCCGCGTACATTAATGGTAATGATGGCCAGATCTTCGTCCTCGCCCAGCATAGGTTTCAGATCAACCTGGTAGCCAGGCAAGCCTACAAATACCGGAAATTTACGGTTCTTGCTACTGCCTTTCGGTATAGTTAACCAACCTCGTACAGTAATATCATCCAGTGATTTCATTTCGAACAGGAAAACACGGCGATTATCTTTTTCCAGTTCTGGCTTTTCGGTTACTTTATAATTAGGTTTAACAGCTGCCAACTGCGATTTTGCCGTTTGCCAAAAGCTGTCAAAATCAGCCGGGCGCGGATGATTTGATCTAATCTCCTTAGGTCGTATCCCAAAAACACGTTTGGTGGTATCGTCATAATCAGATACGTTGATCATGAAATTAATCTTATAAAAACCCGGTTTCATGGCCGGTATGGTAAAGTTATAGCTGTTACTGCTGTTTTTGGAGATCTTAACGCTGATAGAATCCCGCAGCAAGGGTTTACCTGCCGGCGTTGTAACCACGTAAGCCACGCGCCCAGTTTGATCGGTATGATAAGTGTTTTTTACTTCGAAAGTATAACTGGCGTTTGAATTAAAAATACCATCGTCGCTGTGGGCTACCAGTTTGGTTACCACCTCTTCATCAGCTTTTGATGCGGGTTTAGCGTTGCCTGCAAAACCTATGCAGAGCATGCAAGAACTGATAAACAGGATAAATATATATTTAAGTTTATTCAACGTTTTTACCATCTGGCTATTTACTTAGTATCAATATGATAATTTAACGATGCCGAAATATTACTGCCCGCGCCGGTATTTCTGCCGGTTACAAAAGTTCCGCCACTTATAAACAGGGCAACCTTTTTGCTGAACGAATGCCCGTAACTTACTGATACCTGGTTAAAGGCAAAGTTTTTACTGGTATTGGGATTTGGTGAAAACGCTTTGTTATCGCTGCTCGCATAAAATCCGCCAAAGCTTACTGATATCTGCTCCCTGAATTTTTTATCCAGTGTTAAGCCATAAGTAGCATTATACCTATCCTGAAAAACCGACTCATACCCAAAATATTCGCGTACGCCGTTCTCCAGTATAAAATAGCTGTTTTTGCCAAACAGATGCCCACTACCTGCAAAGGCCAGTCGCAGTTCTCCACCTTTTTGATTATACCCCAGGTTAAGATTGGTATACATAGGTATAATGGCTGTAGCCTGTAAACTGAAATAGTATTTGTAGTTGATATTGGCCAGATAATACCGTATACCTACTTCGGCATCGCCAAATCCCGAATTTTTATAGGTTGCCGTGTTATCCTTATAGGTATTAGCAGCATAAGGAATTAAGGCCGACAGGGTAAAACGCCTACTGAGGCCATATTCGGCATATAATGATGTACTTAAGGATGAGAATTTGCCATTATCTGCAAAAGGCCCTTTATTGCTGTGCGAATCCCATTGCTTATCGGCAAAAAAGTAACTTACCGATGGAGATAAAGTAAGCCGTCCCGGCCTAACCGGAAAACCGCCGCCCGCATAGCTTTTACTTTGTACCACGACGAGCAGCACAACAACTATTGGTAAGCATTTATATAAAGTAGTTTTAAAGATCATATTTACAAGGTGCTTGATTTCAATTTGCGGGCTTGAAGCAACTCCTTCTTCATATAGTCGCATCGTTCCCATCTTCAGGAGATTGCCTCGTTCCGCGCAAATACCATTTCGTTATTTTTATTGCTATAAATAACTCCCTCAAATCCTTACACGGCATAGGGTAGTCTAATACCGTGCCGTAATCAGGGTATGCGGAATTTTTCGCGAACCCAAAGGTTTTGGAACATGAAATAGTTAAAATCTACCTCATGTGTGGAATTTGGTACACACACAAATTCCTTATTGGTACTGCTCAGATGATTAAACAGTGCCATACTGCAACGCGGCGGGCAAAACTGATCCAGCAAACCGATGCCCATCAATACCGGGCATTTTACCATCGGTGCAAAATTTTGCGGATCATAATAATCAAATGTGGCATAAAACTGCTCCCAGCTAAATTCAGGGTGACGGTTTTTATATTGCCTAAACATTTTAAATGGTACTACCTGCTCTTTGTACGATGCCGAAATGCTATAATTATCGCGGATATCTGCATACAAGGGCACCTGCATGGTGAGTACTTTAACTCTTTTATCCAGCCCGGCGGTAACTACAGCCAATGCTCCACCCTGGCTGCCACCTTCTACAAATATTTTGGAGGTATCAATGCCGAGATTAGCGTGTGAGTACAAAAAGTCGAGCCCGCGCAGGCAGTCCATATAAACGCCGCGATAAATGTATTTGTCTTTATCCTGAATGTTGGTTGTGCTATAATTATCGGTGTTGATGTGCACCACATCTTTACTGTTGCCGTTACCGCGAACATTAATATCGAATGCTATGTAGTCGTCATTATCCATATTGGGCTTTAGCTCTACCACATAGCCAGGCACACGGTAATGAACCGGAAATTTGCTGCCATCGGTAGGGATCACCAGCCAACCACGGATCAGCAGGTTTTCGTATGATTTCATTTCCACTGAGTAAACCTTTTTGTATTTGGTTGACAGATCCGGACGAAATATCACTTTATACTGCGGCGATACTTTTGACAGCTGCTGACGGGTTTCCTGCCAAAACTGGTCAAAATCATCAGGTTTATGCAGCACAGAGGTAATAGCCTTAGGGTTCACCCCAAAAACCTTTCGCACCGTATCATCATAAGTCGACAAATTGAACATGAAATTGATATGATAAAACCCGGCCCCTTTAGGTGCCACCTTTACATTGAGGCTTTTAGAGCTACCAGCCCCAACAGAAAAATCGGTGGTATTTTCGAAGATCTTTTTACCATCATCAGAAGTTACGACGTAAGAAAACTTGCCCTCCTGTTTTTCATTGTAGGTGTTTTTTATGCTTAGTTTGTAGCTGATCTCCTCACCCTCCTTAAACAGTGCGCTTTTGTTAGCCGGTTTAGCATCCAGTATCACTTCGCCTTCCTTATTCTTTTGTTGCAGGCACAACGCATGGGCCTTAACTACCGGGACAATCACGGTCAGTAGCATAAACAAGGTCCATTTTAAGTATATATTGATGTTACGCATTGCTAATGTTATATTTTTATAATTGCCAAAACAGAACCACCATAACCCACTCCTGTATTTTTACCAAAAGGTGTATAATACCCTCCTATAAACGTAGAGAACCTGCGGGTAAACTGATGCCCGTAGTTGAGCGACGGTTTAAAAAACGCGTAATCCCGGGCATTGTTGATATTAGGATTGAATGCTTTGTTAGAACTGAATGACCTGAAAAACAATAGTTCCAAACTCAATTGATCATGATGACTGATGGGATAACCCACAGTACCACTAAAGCTCAGCTGATCGGGCCCCTGCACATCAAAATACCTTCGGTAAGCCACTTCCGTATTAAAATAGCCTTTGCTAGCGATGGATTTAGGCAGATTGCCACAATACATCAGCTTCAGTTCGGCGCCATAATTACCCAGGCCCAGCTCCAGGCTACGGTTATAAAGCGGGGCTATACCAGATACTTGTACTGATAGATAGCGCACATAATTAAAATTAACCAGGTTATAGCTCAGTCCCATGTACAGATCGCCCAGGCCCTGATTGGTTATCTTATCGCCATTAGCAAATTTGTTTTGTGTGTATACATAAGGCACGCTGGCAATAAGATCCAGTCTGCGTGAAATGCCATAGCCTACATAAAGGTTAGCCGAGTAAGAAGTGAACCCAGTGCCCGGATCGCCTTTGATACGGTGCCCATCGCGGTCAAATCTGTCGGTTTGATGATACAGAAACATGGATGGGATCACAATATCCCGGTATTTACCTATGGGCCAGCTGGCAAATGATCTATAGGGATTGATTCCTATAAAAACCAGTATGCATAAGCAGGATAGTATCAGTTTTTTCATCTTTGGTTCAGGGAACTCTTAATTAATTATTTAAACGATTGATTTGGTATGACTCGGTTTATACTTAACCAAAAAATTCGACCGGCGGATATAATGGTTTAGCGGCTCCTCGATCAGTTTAAACAGGGTTACGGATAGTATATTTAATAGGATAAATGCATATAATAAATTCAGACTGTCATACTGAAAAGGTGAGTGCCAGGTTAGCCCCCATTGATCATACAGCTCAAAAACCTTATCGTTTAACTGGTCAAACCAGGTATGCATCAGGTTATATATCCAGCCCAGGTGTATCAGATAAAATATATAGGAACTTTTACCCAGCAGCTCAATAAAGGGTATGGCCAGGAATTTTTTAAACAAGGTTGTTTCGGTCAATATGCCGTAAAAGAATAGGGCTACGGCTATGCATAAAAAGTAATTATTAACAATAATACCTATAGTGCTCTCCACACCAGCAGCCCAGCCCTTGGGGATAGGCTGAAGCGCCATTACCAACACGCAAACAAATATGAGCAGGAAACCGGTATAAGTATAGCTTACTTTATTGGTACGGGTAAAGCCCTTTTTTAACACATAACGGGCCAGTTGTATCCCCACAAAAAATTCAAAGCAACGCCCCAGGAAAGTGAACAGCATGACAAAAGTAAAGTTGCCAAAGAAACCATGCCAGTTAATATGACTGGATATAAAGTATAATAAAATACCGGTTAAAGTAAGCACAACCGGCTGTATGTAGAACTTGCCAAAACGCTTGGCGATCAAAAATATAACTGGTGCCGAGAAGTAAAAACACTCCTCTACTGTTAACGACCAGCCCTGCGCTATACCTGTATCCCAAAACTGATAGAAGAACCCGCGGATAAACGTAACGTTCATCAGCATGAGTGCTATGGGATGATCATATCCTTTGGTAATGGTTTCGTCTTTAGTGATAAAGTAGTAAACAAAGGCGGCTACCGTGAGTAAAAAATACATAGGGTAAATGCGGGCTACCCGGTTTTTGAGGTATTGCATAAACCAGGGTTTACTTAAACCATCAAAGTTTTGGTAATACCTGAATGTGATTAAAAAGCCCGAAAGCACGAAGAATATGCTTACACCAATGTGGAACTCGCCCAAAAAGCGTTGCACAATGTGAGGAAAACTTTCATCAAAAACATAGGCAAAATGCGATATGAAAACCAGGTAAGCGGCCATTGCACGTACACCGGTTAAAGCAGGAATGTAGTTGGGTTGCGCTCTTTGTGACAAATCAGGTATAAATTTAACTAATAAACCATTATTTTATAACTAAAGGTTTACAAATCTGATACCAATTGTCTCTTTGGGTGTCAGTAGCGAGTTGCCAGTGACCAGAAAAATCATATTTAATCCTTCAATCAAAGGAATCGTGGTTCAGACAAATTACAAAGCCGAACCCTGCACCACGCCGCGGCTTAGTATCCTTTGGTCGATATAATATTGAATCTCTGATTTTTTGAGGCCCCAGTTGGGAGCTATCAGCAGTTCGCGATCACTCAGACCAAACAGGCGTTGTATCACAATATCGGGACGTACACGGGGTAGTAGTTCGCACAGGAAATCGGCGTACTCATCAATACTGAAAACTTTAAAAGGTTCGCGTTTGTATTTCACACCCATTACCGAACCCTCTACAATGTGCAGGTGATGGAATTTCACGAATTTAATTTGCGGAAAACGGTTGATCTCGTCGGCATATTTCAGCATCATATCATGCGTTTCCCAGGGGAAACCGAATATGGTGTGCACGCAAATATCCAGTTTGCTGTTCTCAACCAGTTTCAAGGCTTTTACCAGTTCTTCGTGATTACAGCCACGATTGATCTGCGACAGGGTATCATTATAGATAGATTCCATACCCATTTCCAGATCCACATCAAAACGGTCGGTATAGCTCTCGAGCAAGGCTATCTTTTCCATGTCGATACAATCCGGACGGGTGCCCACGCTCAGACCCACAATATCTTCGGTGCCATAGCTCAGTGCCTCGTCATACATCATCTTCAGATAATGCGCCGGGGCGTAAGTATTGGTATTAGGTTGAAAATAGATAATAAACTTATCGGCCTTATTGCCTTTACGGGCACGCTCCATCCCCTCCATTACCTGCTGGCGTACGGTAGGCGCGTTGCGGCTTACAGATGGGGTAAAGGAATCAACATTGCAATAGGTACATCCGCCATAGCCTTTGGAACCATCACGGTTAGGGCAGGTAAAACCACCATCGACAATTACCTTAAACACACGCTGCCCTTTGTATTTATCGCGCAACCACGGACCATAATTATTATAGCCCTTTTCCCATACTCCTGTTGTTGACTCTGTTACCTGCATTTGCCGCAAAGATACGTAATTGGATTGATGTGCAAATATACCTGCATTATCCAAACCTTTACAGGATCCCTTATTGCTAAAGCTTAAACCATTTGTCGTAATTCCCCCCTGTAATTGTCATTTATGCGCATCACGCGCGGTTTAAATCCAACCTACCTTTACTAAAAAAACAATAATCTCATGGAAACTACACAATTATCACAACCCGCAACTAAAAACAGTAAAGCATCATTTATTACCGGCATCGTTATCAGTGTGCTTTGCATACTTTTCCTGCTATTTGACGCAATAGGTAAAATAATACTTCAAAAAAACGTCGTTAGCGCCTCCGCCAAATTGGGCTGGTCCGAAAGCACCTTACAGGGGATGGGAATTACTTTATTGATCTCTACAATACTGTACATCATTCCAAAGACCAAAATATTGGGAGCAATTCTGCTTACCGCTTATCTTGGTGGGGCTACCGCTACCATGGTGCGCGTTGGGCAACCACTTTACTTTTCAGTTATATTTGGTATACTGGTTTGGGCAGGCGCATACCTGACCAACAGTAAACTACGCGACTTGCTGCCGCTGGTTAAATAAGCAGATAATAAATTTTACCTACGCAAGATTCACAGGGTGTCACCCTGAGCTCCGTCGAAGGGTAGTGCGCAGAGGCCTGCCCGCAATGCTTCGACGGAGCTCAGCATGACACCCATTTTTGGATGAACGCCTATCTATGGACCATTACGCCGCACCGGCGGACCATTTAGTATAAAAGTGGGTTTACATGGTTTACACTTTTTATGGTTAACATTGATTTATATCATTGAAAATCAAATAATTAATTTATTTTACCATCAAAATGTGGGTTTACAGTGTAAACCATAATTAGCTTGATATTACTTTAATGACACAATTAATACATAGATACATTTCTATATATTAATATTTTCACATACCTTTGTATCGAACAAAGATCATAGGTTAACGAATATGATCGACCGGAAATAATGGACAATAAAAAAATAGAAAAAATATCCAGGGCACTGAGCGATGCCAACCGGATAGCTATTTTACAACAATTTAAAAAGAAGAAGGACTGCCTGTATTGCGCCGAGGTAAATGATCTATTGGACCTTACCCAGCCTTCCGTTTCCCATCACCTGAAACAATTGGTTGATGCCGAGCTACTATTGCCCCAAAAAGAAGGCCGCAACCTTAAATATGTACTGAATCAGCAGGTCCTCGACGAGTATATAGCCTGCCTGACCGAATTGAAAGATTAGTTTCCTCTTCCCAAAAAGAAGAGATTTATTTTGACTTTATACATCGAAACATTTGAATATTTAAATACTAAAATCTATGAAAAAATCTATCTATATCATGGCCCTGGGGGCGTTCGGCATCATTACCACCGAATTTGGGGTTATCGGCATACTGCCTATGCTGGTGAAGGAGTTTCATATCTCCATTGATACGGCAGGCTGGCTGTTAAGCGCCTTTGCTTTGACCGTTGCCCTGGCCGGACCATTCACCAATATGCTTACCGCAAAAATGAACCGCAAAACCATCATGTGCCTGGTACTGGGGATCTTTGTGATATCCAACCTGCTTTCGGCAATAGCGCCGAATTTTACGGTGCTGATGATCGCGCGTATTTTACCGGCCTTTTTGCACCCGGTGTTCTGGGCAGTATCTATGACAGCCGCCTCTAAACAGGCCGGACCAAAAGATGCACCTAAAGCCATTGCCATAATCATGGCCGGACTCAGCGTAGCTACCGTATTGGGTGTACCCTTAACTACCTATATAGCCGATCTGTTTAGCTGGAGGGCATCATTCGTTCTATCAGCTTTGATCAATTTACTCGCCTTTGGTGCATTGGCGCTATTTGTACCATCTATGCCGGTTAATGAAGCTGATGCAAGCCCAAAAAGCCAGGTAAAAATACTCGGCCGGTTACACATCTGGGTAAAACTGCTAACCGCGACCGTTATACTGGCCGGTATGTTTGCCACCTATGGCTACCTTGCCGAATACCTCAACAAAGTTTCGCACATGAATGGTGTGCAGATCAGTGTGATGTTGCTGGTATTTGGTGGCACTGGCATCATTGGTAATTGGCTTACCGGTATCGCGCTTAGTAAAAACATCATGGTTACCAGTCGCTTATTTTTATTGGCCCTGGTAGTGATGCATGCGCTGGCTTACCAGTTTGGCGGATTATTTATCCCGATGGTGATCATTTTATCAGTATGGGGTTTGGTACATACCGGAGGCTTTTTGGTGGCCAATCTGCTGGTTATCGATGGCATACATGGTACCGCACTTGATTTTGTCAACAGCCTGCTGCCATCCTTCTTTAATGCAGGTATTACGGTAGGTACTTTACTGGGTGGCTTTGTGATTGCGCATTATGGCATTCACCAGGTGATCTGGATGACGATACCCCTGTTATTGTTATCCTTTGGTTTGAGCTTTATTAAAGAAAATGCTAAACACAAAGTAATTGAAAAAGCAACAGAAGAAATCCCCGAACCAGAACCTGTTGAGTCTCCCGTTTTCGAATAAAACAAATGATATAATTATGCTGAAAGGATATGTGTGATAGGCGCGTATCCTTTTTTTATTTATGCCGCCTCATCCATTTTATATACAGATGAGTCCTCTTCGCCATTATCGCTGATACAAAATTCTATATAATCCGTTTTTTCGGTAGGCTGAGAAGTGAAGTAAGCGTCGATGCCCAGCAGCTCCGCATAACATTTCGACGCTGCCATATCATCTGCTATAAAGCAGGTGGTGGCGAGTGTGGATAATGTATGTTTAGCAGCCATTTTGTTGGTTATTGATTTATTAATAACCAAAGTTAAAACCTGCTACTGACAGCCCTATGTCAGTAGGGTTTTACTTTATTTCAAAAACATGAAAAAGGATTTGTCGAGGCTGATTTTTCCATCCTGGAGAATGGATAAATAATAATTACCCAGTCATCAATATTTACTAATAATTGTGAATAATAAAAAGCAATACCGACAATACATTAACGGTTGCGCTTGGCTGCTACCAAATAAAGAGTTTATTATTTTTAATATAATTACTACCCTAAGCATTCACTTATTAAAAATTAAATCATATGGGACTTATTGCATTTTATGAAGGGGTCGACGGCACACAAAACATTGTTCAAACGGTTGAAGACATACCAGGCCAAAACTTTCACCCGGTGCGAAATGAAGCTATACGCTCCGCAAAACTTTATGGTGTAAGAGCGGGTTGCCGTATCGATATCTGCCAATCGCCGGAAGGGTCTGAAAGAGAGACTTTTTGTATTGTTCAGGTCAAGAGAGGTAGTCCGGAGTATATTGTAAATACATTTGAAAAAAGCTATGAGGACGAGTATGCAATTGTAAGCTACATACGAATCGGTGGCGAGCTTGATGGCAATGTTGGCCGGATCAAGATCAGCTAAAAATCCTCATCAAAAAACACCGATCTGTTAGTTTAGCTTTACAGATCGGTGTTTTTATCAATCTCTATTTTTCATACCCACGCCCTTCAAAAACCCATTCTCATCCAGCCAGTTCCGGCACCAGTCGAACCATTTATTTTTGCTTTTGGGATTCTCTAATCCAAAGCCATGGACACCGGCCTGAAAA
>Ga0207671_10001336_pt1 | contig 28835 bp, 26 predicted proteins | sample KBSC24metaG_FD_184352 | JGI IMG/M metagenome (GOLD analysis project Ga0207671, IMG submission 184352) | Corn rhizosphere microbial communities from Kellogg Biological Station, Michigan, USA - KBS C2-4 metaG (SPAdes) (version 2) | ecosystem: Host-associated > Plants > Roots > Rhizosphere > Soil...
CGCCATTCCATGCCCCCGCACGCCGCGCATGCGCCCTCGCCTTTCATCCTGCGCCATCCCATCCTGACCGCCCTGGCCCTGTCGCTGGGCACGGCCGTGGCGCTGGGCCTGGCGCGTTTCTCCTATGCCCTGCTGCTGGCACCCATGCGCAGCGACCTCGGCTGGCCTTACCTCATCGCTGGCGGCATGAATACCGGCAATGCCTTGGGCTATCTGCTTGGCGCGCTGCTGACGCCGCGCCTGATGCGCCGCTATCAGGCGCACCGCGTGCTGATCGCGGGCGCCTTCGCCACCGCCCTGCTGTCCTTCCTGCCGGCGCTGACCACGGACACGCTGCTGCAATTGCTGCTGCGGATAGTAACGGGTGTGACCAGTGCGCTCATCTTCGTCTCGGGCGGATTGCTGGTGAGCCGGCTGGCGGCCTTGCATGCGCAGCGCGCCGGCCTGCTGCTGGGCTTGTATTACGGCGGTACCGGCATCGGCATCGTGGCCGCCTCGCTGCTGGTGCCACCGGTAATGGAGGCCGCAGCCGCCCGGGGTGCGCCCCATCCGTGGCAATGGGCGTGGATCCTGCTGGGTGCGCTGGCGCTGGTGGCCAGCCTGGTCATGACGCTGCCCGCGCGGCTGATGCCGACCTCCCCGGCGCAGGCGGCAGGAGGCGGGGCCTGGCGTCCGCGCAGTTTGTTGTTCGGGCTGACCGGTTATTTATTCTTCGGTCTCGGGTACATCGGCTACATGACCTTCGTCATCGCCTTGCTGAAGGAAGAAGGGATGGCACCGGCGCGCATCACGCTGTTCTTTGCGCTGCTGGGCGCAGCGACCTTTGCGTCTTCACGCATCTGGGCGCGCATGCTGGACCGCTTCCGGGGCGGACAATCGCTGGCCATCCTCAACGGCCTGCTGTGCCTGGCCACGCTGCTGCCGGCCACGACGGCCGCGCCGGTGGCAGTGTTTGCCTCAGGGCTGCTGTTTGGCGGCTGCTTCCTGTCGGCCGTGGCGTCGACCACGGCCATGGTGCGTCACAACCTCCCGCCATCGGACTGGCCAGCCGGCATCAGCGCCTTCACCATCATCTTTGCCGTGGGGCAGATCATCGGCCCATCCATCGTCGGATGGATCGCCGATGGTGCCGGCGGCCTGCAACGCGGTTTGACGTTTTCTGCACTGATGCTGCTGGCGGGGGCGCTGGTGGCGTGGCGGCAAAGGCCGCTGGGCGCGGGCGAGGGACGCACCGCAGGCGTCTGACGTTTTCTGCACATCGGGCCGCGCGGCCAACACCGGCGCGGCCCGCAGAGGGGACACTTACTGCTGGCCGAGATGGCGGCGCAATGCCTCCACCAGGGTGCCGCAATCCTCATCGGTGCCGATGGTGATGCGCAGGAACTGCTTGATGCGCTCGCTCTTGAAGTGGCGCACGATGATGCCATCGCTGCGCAAGGCAGCGGCCAGCTCGGCGGCATCGCGCTGCGGATGGCGGGCGAAGACGAAGTTGGCCGCCGAAGGCAGCACCTCGAAGCCCAGTGCGTCCAGCTGCGCCACCAGTGCGGTGCGGCTGGCAATGACCATGTCGCAGGTCTTGCGGAAATAGTCCTCGTCCTCGATGGCGGCGGTGGCACCGGCGATGGCGGGGCGGTCCAGCGGATAGGAGTTGAAGCTGTTCTTGACGCGTTCCAGCGCATCGATCAGGTCGGCATGGCCGACTGCGAAACCGACCCGCATGCCGGCCAGTGCGCGCGACTTGGAGAAGGTCTGCACCACCAGCAAATTGGGATAGCGCTGCACCAGCGGGATGGCGCTCTCGCCGCCGAAATCGATATAAGCCTCATCGACCACCACCACGCGCTCCGGGTTGCCCTGCAGGATGCGCTCCACTTCGTCCAGTCCCAGCAGGCAGCCGGTCGGCGCATTGGGATTGGGGAAGATGATGCCGCCGATGGCATCGCCATGGCCGAGGTAATCCTCGGTGCGCAGGGTGAAATCCTCGGCCAGCGGCACGGCGCGATAGTCGACCTGGTACAGGCCGGCATAGGTCGGATAGAAGCTGTAGGTGATGTCCGGGAACAGGATGGGCTTGCCATGTTGCAGCAGGGCCTGGAAGGCGTGCGCCAGCACTTCGTCGGAGCCGTTGCCCACGAACACCTCGCGCGCGCTGATGCCGTCGGCGGCATGGCGGCGGGCGATGGCCAGCTTCAGGGGTTCGGCGTCGGGATTGGGGTACAGGCGCAGGTTGTCGCTGACCTCGCGGGCGATGGCCTGCAGGGCCAGCGGCGACGGGCCATACGGGCTCTCGTTGGTATTGAGCTTGACCAGGCGCGCGATCTTGGGTTGTTCGCCGGGGGTGTAGGGCGTCAGGCGGCTGACGATGGGACTCCAGAACTTGCTCATGAGAAATCAGCCCGGACCGGGCCACACAGAATTGAGGGAAAGCGCAGATGGTAGCAAACTTGCCGCCACCCGGCCGCAGACGCCTCAGAAATAAGGGCGGTAGCGCGGCTGGCGGGCCTGGTCATCCTGCAGCACAACGGACGGCCTGGGATGGCTGCTCAGCAGCGACAGGGCGCGGCCGGCAATCTCGGGCGGCAGGCCGATCAGGTCCTGGCAGGCGCGCTGCAGGGCCGACAGCGAGCCAAACCCGGCGGCGGCGGGACTGGCACCGGCATCTTCCATCCGCGCCAGTTGCGCCAGCACCCAGGCCACGCGCTGCTCGCGCACCAGGCTGCGCAATGACTCGCCCTCGGCAAACAGCAAGGCACGCAGGCGGGCAGTGGAAATCTGCCACTCACCTGCGATGCGCTCGGCGCACCAGTCGGCGCAAGGCTGCGCAAAGATCGCGGCGGCAAGACGGCGGGCGTGGGGCTTGCTGGTGTCGGCGGCGCGTTCCATGTCGGCGCTGGCTTCGGTCTCCAGCGCCAGCGACCAGACTGCGGGCCGCATGCCTTGTGCCGTCACGCGCGGATGGGCGAGGCAAGAGAATCGCACGAAGGGAGGCACCGTGAAACTTTCGCCCTCCCGCAGCTCGACCGCAACGCCCCCGCTCTTCAAGGTGGCCGCCCCCTTCCAGACCCGCACGCGCGCCGGGGCGGCGAAACGTAGTTCACGCAGCAGCAGGTGATGATGGGTGATGATGGCCATGGAGGGGTCGATGCAGTCTCAATGCAGGGATGCTCGCCTGATCTTAAGCCGACAGCGGGGGCCTGACTGTCATCGTGGTGACAGGCCGCTCACAGCGAGGCCATGCCGAAGGCGCGCAAGCCATCGAGGTCGACCACGCGGATGCTCTGGTAGGAAATCTCCACCAGCCCCAGCTCGGCCAGGTGGCGCATGGCCTGGTTCACGCGCTGGCGTGACAATCCGGTCAACAGGCCAATCTCTTCCTGCGACAGTTCCAGCACCTTGGAGGTCCGCGGATACAGCATCGGGTGGAACAGCTGTGCAATGGCCTGGGCCACGCGGGCATCGACATCGAGCAGGCGTTCGTTCTGGACCGTGGCGATGAACTGGCCCATGCGTTCGTTCAGCTGGCCGATGACGAAGGCGTTGAAGGGCAGGCTCTCGGCCATGAGGCGGTGGAAGGTATCGGCCGGCACCAGCAGGATCTGCGACGCCCGGATGGCGATGACGTCATAGCGGCGCGGCTCGCGCTTGATGACGCTGCCCTCGCCGCACCAGCCGCCCTCGGGGACGCCCGAGAGCGTACTGCTGCGGCCATCGATGTTGTAGACGGCCAGCTTGATCAAGCCCTCATGGACGCCGATCCAGTATTGCGAGAGTTCGCCGCGCCGGGCCACGAAGGCATCGGCCGAAAAGCGCGTCAACTGGGTGGTGGCGGCGACCAGCGCACGATGCTCGCCAGCCAGCGCGGCGAACCAGTCGTATTGCTGCAGAAGCTGCGCCATCGGGCTGCTCATGGGATAGTCAAAGAGGGAAGGAAACGGCAAACATTGTCGCATGTCAGCCTTGTCGTCGTGATGACAAAGCGCAAGACTGCTTCGGTGCTACCCTAGTGCAGAAAATAACAGGCGGCTGATAAAAAATGCACAGGCCGCGCCCCTCATCCCCGCAGCAAGGAGACAAGCATGGCAGACTTCGACACCGGCCTTGGCCGCAACGCCGCCAATTACGCGGCCCTCACCCCCATCGATTTCATCGCGCGCGCCGCCGCCGTCTATGGCCAGCGTCCCGCCATCATTCACGGCGCATTGCGCCAGGACTGGGACCAGACCTATCGCCGCACGCGCCGCCTGGCCAGCGCCCTGCAGCGTCTTGGCATCGGCAAGAACGACACCGTCTCGGCCATGCTGCCCAATACCCCGGCGATGGTGGAGGCGCACTTCGGTGTGCCCATGGCCGGTGCGGTATTGAATGCACTCAACATCCGGCTCGATGCCGAATCCATCGTCTTCATGCTGCGCCATGGCGAAGCCAAGGTGCTGCTGATCGACAGCGAATTCGCCGCGCTGGCGCAGCAGTTGCGCACGCAATTGCCGGCGCTCAAAATCGTCGAGGTGTTCGACGTGCTGGGTCCGCCGCCGGTGCCCGGCGAGCGTTTCGGCCATCTGGAATACGAAGCCCTGCTGGCCGATGGCGATGAAAATTTCGAATGGCAATGGCCCGCCGACGAATGGGATGCCATTGCGCTGAACTACACCTCCGGCACCACCGGCGACCCCAAGGGCGTGGTCTATCACCATCGCGGCGCGGCCCTGAATGCGGTCTCCAACATCCTCGAATGGGATCTGCCCAAGCATCCGGTCTACCTGTGGACGCTGCCCATGTTCCATTGCAATGGCTGGTGCTTCCCGTGGACCGTGGCCGCCCGCGCAGGCGTGAACGTGTGCCTGCGCAAGTTCGACCCCAAGCTGGTGTTCGACCTGATCGCCGAACATGGCATCACGCATTACTGCGCCGCGCCCATCGTGCATGCGGCGCTGGCCAATGCGCCCGAGGGATGGCGTGCCGGCATCCGCGGCCCGGTCAAGGCGATGGTGGCCGGTGCGCCCCCGCCAGCGGCCGTGCTGGCCAAGATGGAGGCGATGCAGTTCGAGCTGACCCACGTGTATGGGCTCACCGAAGTCTATGGCCCGGCGGCCGTGTGTGCGGAACAGGATGAGTGGAGCACGCTGTCGGTTGATCAACGCGCGGTACAGAAATCACGCCAGGGCGTGCGCTATCACCTGCAGAGCGGGGTGACGGTACTCTCGCCGGACACCATGGAACCGGTGGCCGCCGATGGCGAGGAGATCGGCGAGATCATGTTCCGCGGCAACATCTGCATGAAGGGTTACCTGAAGAACGACAAGGCCACGCACGAAGCCTTTGCCGGGGGCTGGTTCCATACCGGTGACCTGGGGGTGATGAACGCGGACGGCTACATCAAGATCAAGGACCGCAGCAAGGACATCATCATCTCCGGCGGCGAAAACATTTCCAGCGTGGAAGTGGAAGACGTGCTGTACCGCCATCCGGCCGTGCTGGCTGCAGCGGTGGTGGCGCAACCGGATGAAAAATGGGGAGAGACGCCCTGCGCCTTCGTCGAACTCAAGGACGGGGCCAACATCGATGCGGCCGAACTGACCGAATTCTGCCGGGGCCACCTGGCGGGCTTCAAGGTGCCCAAGGCGATCTACTTCGGTCCGCTGCCCAAGACATCCACCGGCAAGATCCAGAAGTTCGAACTGCGCAAGCGCATGAAATCGGACAGCGCCATCAACGTCTGAGGCGCCGCCCCATCACATCGCCTCAGGCCTTGCGCACGGCGATGTGATACAGGCCCCACGGGCATTGGCCGAAGCGCTCCGGCAATGGGCGTGCGCTCATCTCGGGGAAGCTGTCGGCGTCATACACGGCCCACAGCGGACCGAGTCCGCCCAGCGGGATGGGCTTGCCATCCAGATGGGTGGCGATGATGAAGCGGTACTTGGCGATATCCTCCGCCGAGACCAGCACCGCGTAGCCATCGACGGCGCGCAGGGCACAGTTCTGCACGGTGGCGGGACCACCGACGGCGCGCAAGACCTCCGAGAGCAGCGGACCGCGCAGGCTGTGGCGGCGGCCATCGTATTCCAGCGTGGGATGGATCTCTACCGAAGGCAGCGCGGCGAGCGCGACAAAATCGAAGGTGTGGGCCTTGTCGAACGCCAGTTTCTGCTTGGCCATCATCTGGTCCAGCGCCGGATCGAGCGGGCCGCGATTGGCCTTGCTGATGTCGCCGGTCACCGTGAGCAATACCGGACCTGCGGCAGCACCAGGCTTCTTGTCGGCAGCCAGTGCCGGCAGGGCGGCGGGCGCGGCCAGCAGCGAGGCACCGAGGCTGAGGAACTTGCGTTTTTGCATGGAAAAACCTCCTGATGGAGATGGATGGGACGTGCGGTGATGGCGGATTGTAATCAGTTTTTGCCCATCACTGCGCACCAACGACAACGGCCCGCATCAAGGCGAAGCGGGCCGTTGGATTCAGCGCTGCATCACTGCAACTGCGCTTCAGTCACGTGGCGGACGGCCACGCCAGTAGCCGGCCAGCAGCGACCCCGAGAGGTTGTGCCACACCGAGAACAGCGCGCCCGGCAAGGCCGCCACCGGCGTGAAATACAGCTTGCCCAGGGCGGCCGCCAAACCGGAATTCTGCATGCCGACTTCAATGGCCAGCGTGCGGCAGACCGCTTCGTCGAAGCCCAGCAGGCGGCCACCCCAGTAGCCACCCAGCAAACCCAGGCCGTTGTGCAGGATCACGCCCACCAGCACCACCAGGCCGACCGAAGCGATGCTGGCCTGGCTGCCCGCAACCACCGCCGAGATGATCAGCAGGATGGCGACCATGGACACCAGCGACAGGTAGAGCTCGATGCGGCGGATCAGCTTGCCCGCGAACAGGTTCAGCACCAGGCCGACCGCAATGGGCACCACCACGATCTGCACGATCGACATCAGCATGGCGTGGGCGTCGAAGTGGATGGAGGCATCCACGTAGAGCTCGGTCAGCATCGGCGTGGCGAACACCGACACCAGCGCGGAGAGCGTGGAGATCGTCACCGACAGGGCCACATCGCCGCGCGAGAGATAGATCATCACGTTGGAGGCAGTGCCGGAGGCGACGCTGCCCACCAGCACCATGCCGGCGGTGAGATCGGGCGGCATGCGCAGCACCTTGGCGATGACCCAGGCGGCCAGCGGCATGACCAGGTAGTGCAGGATGATGCCGGCAGCCACCGGTGCGGGGCGCTTGATGATGCGCTTGAAGTCGTCCACCGTGAGCGTGACGCCCATGGTCAGCATGATGAGCGTCAACAGCTGGGTGATGTATTTGCCGATGGGCGTGAAGGTCGGCGGCGTGAAGTAGGCAGCGGCGGAAAGCAGCAGCGCCCACACGGGAAAGAGGCGGGTGATGGTGGCAAGCATGGCAATGGATGAATGATGAATACAGGCCCGTACATGAAGACGATCATGCCGGGATGGCGCGTTTTTTATGTTCATTGCGCGGATGACGCACACTGCGGCGGAGAGACTTCGTGCACCAGGTCCGGTGGCGGCCTCTTCTCTATCCTCGATCACGCGCCTTGTGGGCGCGGCAAGGGCGTGATTCTACCCGCGCAGGCCGATTCCTGCCGGTTCCCGGGCCGTGGGATGGCCTACTGGCGAATAAGATCACATTTGAAACTAAGCATCACCTTGGGCGGCATCACGCCGATCACGCCCTCCGAACGCTCGCTGCCGACGATGCGTGCACGGCGGCCCTGCTGGCGGCACCAGTCATCGGCCTGCTGCAGACCCTGTGCCGCGACGCCGTCGTTGCCGTGCCAGCGTGAACTGGCCACCAGCAGGTAGGTGTCCTTGTCGATCTGCGTGACCGGTTGCGAGGAGGCGCAGCCGGTCAGGGCGGCCACCATCGCAAGAGACAGCGTCGGCATCAGGCGGATTGTCATCGGGGCTCCCTTAGTCTTGTGATCCACGATGGTAGCCAGCGCGATGGGTGGCGTCATGCGTCCCTACAACTCTTTACCTACGCTGACGATCCACTGCACGGACGAAAAAAAACGCCGCTGGAAGCAGCGGCGTTTTCCCTACCATCTCAGTCAAGCCATCAACGCGTAACCGGTTTGTAACGGATACGCTTGGGCTTGGCGGCTTCTTCGCCGAGGCGCTTCTTCTTGTCGGCTTCGTATTCCTGATAGTTGCCGTCAAAGAAGGTGACCTGCGAATCGCCTTCGAAGGCGATGATGTGGGTGGCGATACGGTCCAGGAACCAGCGATCGTGGGAGATCACCAGCACGGTGCCGGCGAATTCCAGCAGCGCATCTTCCAGGGCGCGCAGGGTTTCCACGTCGAGGTCGTTGGACGGTTCGTCCAGCAGCAGGACGTTGCCGCCCTGCAGCAGGGTCTTGGCCAGGTGCAGGCGGCCACGCTCACCGCCGGAGAGGTTGCCGACCACCTTCTGCTGGTCGCCGCCCTTGAAGTTGAAGCGGCCCAGGTAGGCACGCGAGGGCATTTCGAAACGGCCCACGGTGAGGATGTCGGCACCGCCCGAGACATCTTCAAAGACCGTCTTCTTGTTGCCCAGGTCTTCACGCGACTGGTCCACCAGCGACACCTTGACGGTGGGGCCCAGCACCAGTTCGCCGCTGTCCGGGGTTTCACGGCCGGCCAGCATGCGGAACAGGGTCGACTTACCGGCGCCGTTGGGACCGATGATGCCGACGATGGCACCGGCCGGAATCTTGAAGTTCAGGTTGTCGATCAGCAGGCGGTCGCCATAGCCCTTGCTGACGTTCTTGAATTCGATGACTTCATTGCCCAGGCGCTCGGCCACGGGAATGAAGATTTCCTGGGTTTCATTGCGCTTCTGGTATTCGTATTCGGAGAGCTCATTGAAGCGCGCCAGACGCGCCTTGCTCTTGGCCTGGCGGCCCTTGGGGTTCTGGCGCACCCACTCCAGTTCCTTGGCGATGGTCTTCTGGCGGGCCGATTCGCTGGCCTCTTCCTGCTTCAGGCGGGCTTCCTTCTGTTCCAGCCAGGAGCTGTAGTTGCCCTTCCAGGGGATGCCGTGGCCGCGGTCCAGTTCCAGGATCCATTCGGCGGCGTTGTCGAGGAAGTAGCGATCGTGGGTGATGGCCACCACGGTGCCGGGGAAGCGTTGCAGGAACTGCTCCAGCCAGTCCACCGATTCGGCATCCAGGTGGTTGGTCGGTTCGTCCAGCAGCAGCATGTCGGGCTTGGAGAGCAGCAGCTTGCACAGCGCCACGCGGCGCTTTTCACCACCGGAGAGCACGCCGATCTTGGCGTCCCAGGGCGGCAGGCGCAATGCGTCGGCAGCCATTTCCAGCTGCTGGTTCAGGCTGTTGCCGTCAGCGGCGGCGATGATGGCTTCCAGGCGCGCCTGCTCGGTGGCGAGGGCGTCGAAGTCGGCATCTTCTTCGGCATAAGCGGCATAGACCGCGTCCAGCTTGGCCTGGGCTTCGAAGACTTCGCCGAGGGCGCTTTCGACTTCCTGGCGCACGGTCTTCTCGGCGTCGAGCTGGGGTTCCTGCGGCAGGTAGCCGATGTTCAGGTTGGGCATCGGGATGGCTTCACCCTCGATTTCCTTGTCGATGCCGGCCATGATCTTGAGCAGGGTGGACTTGCCCGAGCCGTTCAGGCCGAGCACGCCGATCTTGGCGCCGGGGAAGAAGGACAGCGAGATGTCCTTGAGGATCTGCCGCTTCGGCGGCACGATCTTGCCGACGCGGTTCATGGTAAAGACGTATTGAGCCATGGTATGAGTTGCCAGTGAGAGGGAAACGATAGGAGGCGGCGTCAGGCGCCGCCGGCGCTGGGCTCTGCCGAGCTTTGCGCGCGGGTGCGCAGGTAGCGCCACAAGCCTTCGGCGGAGTATACCGCGAGCGCCACCCAGATCACGCAAAAGCCGATGGCGCGCGCCCCGGTGAAGGGCTCGCCGTAGATCAGCACGCCCCCCAGCAGCTGGATGGTAGGCGAAATGTATTGCATCAGACCCAGCATCGACAAGGGGATGCGGCGTGCGCCGTGGGCAAAGAGCAGCAGCGGCACCGCCGTGATCGGGCCGGACAGGGCCAGCAGGATTTTGGCTGTGGTCGATGCGTGGGTGAAGGCGTTGCTGTCACGCAAGGTATCCACGCCCAGGATGGCCAGCACCAGCGGCAGCATCAGCAAGGTTTCCAGCGACAGGCCTTCGAGCGCGCCCAGGTGCGCGGTCTTGCGCAGCAGGCCATAGAAGGCGAAGCTCAGCGCGATCAGCAGCGAGATCCACGGCAGGCTGCCGTTGGCGAAGGTCAGCCAGAGCACGGCACCGAGTGCCAGGAAGACCGCCAGCCATTGCAGCGGACGCATGCGTTCCTTCAGGATCAGGTAGCCCATGAAGACGCTCATGAGCGGGCTCATGAAGTAGCCCAGGCTGGTATCGACGATGCGCCCGGCGTTGACGGCCCAGACATACAGGGTCCAGTTGCCGGTCAGCAGCAGGGCCGAGAGCAGGAAGCCCAGCACCACCATGGGCCGCTTGATGACCTCGCCCACCCAGCGCCATTGCCGCCGCCAGGCCAGCACGGCCACCAGGAACACGCAGGACCAGAAGAGGCGGTGCACGACGATATCGAAGGAGGGAATCTCCTTGAGCAACTTGAAATACAGCGGGAACAGGCCCCACAGGATGGAGGCGCAAACGGCGTGAAGCATGGCAAGGCAACGAGGTCGGAAGCCGGACCTGCGAGCGGCGCTGCGCGGTCACGGCGGTGAGAATCCGCCATTATTGCAGGATTCGTCGCCACCGGCTGGACCAGTCACACTGGCCCGAACGGTTGGTCGCCGCTCAAAAAGCGCAAGATCGGCTAAGTCATTTCTTCGGCGCCGGAATACACTGCGCCATGGACTTCGACTCAGTTCGCCGATATCGCAGCCGTATGGCAAAAGTGCTCGCCGCCATCGCGGCCGACCCTCTGGCACCGCACAGCCTGGAAGAACTGGCCGCCATCGCTGCCTTCTCCCCTTTCCATTTTCATCGTCTCTACCGGAGCCTGACGGGAGAAACCATCATGGACACGTTGCGCCACCACCGTCTGGCCCGGGCGGCACTACAACTGGCCAATCAGGGCGACAGCGTGACCGAGATTGCGCTGGCCTGTGGCTATGACAGTCCCCAAGCATTCACACGAGCTTTCAGGCAGTTTTCCGGACAGTCGCCGAGTGCATTCAGACGCAAGATCGCCCTAATGACACAAACCTCAAGGCTAGTTGATGTGACGCAGCCTCTGCCGCTCCCTCTGAAGGTGCCACTGGTCGAACAGGGTGCCCTGCAATTGCTGGGATTGCGGCATGAAGGACCGATCAGCACCATCGCCCATACGCACCGGCGGCTTCATCAATTGCTGGGCAAGCGGACTGAGCCAGTGCGTTACGGAATTTGCTTTGGCGATCCCGACCAGGGCACCAGCTTCCGCTATTTCGCCGCCGCATTGCGACAGTCCACCGATCCGCTGGAGGGCGTCTTGGAACCCCTCGATGTACCCGCAGGCAGCTATGCCTGTCATACCGTGATAGGGCCCTACACACAGATCAACGCCAGCATCGCCGCGCTCTACAGCACGTGGCTGCCTTACAGCGGCTATGAACCCGACGACAGGCCTCTCATTGAGTGCTATCGCAACCAACCGCACCAGGTCCCGCAGGAGGCATTGCATACCGACCTGCTGATCCCGGTCCGTCCTCTTCGTTAATCAACCTGGTGTGATCATGAATCTTGCATACTGGCGGCGCGCCTTTCTGGCGCTGATCTGGATGATGAGCTGCGCAAACGCATGGGCTGGCTCGGTCGGCTTTCAGGAACAGACTACGCTCGATGAGCGCGGTGAGCCGATCAAACTGGCGATCTGGTATCCCGGCAGTTCGCGTGCACATAAGGTCAGCCTCGGCTGGACCACTCAGGATGTGTCCATGAATGGCGCCATGTCAGAAGGCCGGTATCCCTTGATCGTGATATCGCATGGCACCGGCGGTACTTACTTCTCGCATTACGATACGGCCATTGCGCTGGCGCGCGCCGGATTCATTGCTGCGGCCGTGATGCATCCGGGTGATAACGCTCAGGATCAAAGCCGCCGATTTTTTATTCTGGAGCGGCCTGGACATATACGCCGGGCCCTGGACTATCTGCTGCGGGATTGGCCGGGCCATGCACAAGTCGATGCAGGGCGCATAGGGATCTTCGGATTTTCAGCAGGAGGATTTACAGCGCTGGTCAGCATCGGTGGGCAGCCTGACATGGAGCGCATCATCCCGTTCTGCAACGAGCACTCTGATCATTTTGCGTGCCAGCTCATTGCTCAGGAAAGAATCGCCGGACGTACGGCTAATGCGACGATGCCCGCGCAGTTGCAAGCGCAGGACGATCGCATCAAGGCGGCAGTCATTGCCGCGCCTGCACTCGGTTTCACGTTTGCCAATCGACTGCAGCGGGCAACGATCCCCGTACAACTATGGCGCGCCGAAGACGACCGGATCTTGCCCCATCCCTGGTACGCGGAAGAAGTGCGGCGCGCGTTGCCGCAGGCACCGCAATACCATCTCGTATCCCATGCCGGGCATTTCGATTTCTTGGCCCCCTGCGCCCCGGTCATGGCGCAGCGCCTGCCTGACATCTGCAGCAGTGCAACTGGATTTGACCGTCCGACCTTCCATCGGGCATTCAATAAGGAAGTGGTGGCCTTCTTTCAGCGCACCTTGGAGGTAGAGGGCCACTAAGGCCCCTCCCATATCGCGCAGTGCGATCAGCCGGTGAGTTCAGTGCACCGCCGGCGTCACCGGCTCATGCTTGGCCACGAAGTGATACAGCAGGAAAGCACTGACGCCGCAGATGGCCATCACCGACACCAGCGGCAAGGCGGTACCGTCATGCCACAGGCTCATCACCACCCCTGAAAGCACGCCCATGCCGAATTGCAGCGTGCCCATCAAGGCCGCTGCGGTACCGGCCTGGCGGCCCTGGTGCTTCAACGCAATGGCAGTGGCATTGGGACCCGTGAAGCCATAGGCCGTCAGGAAACCGAAGAAACCGAACAGCAACAGCGGCAGGCTCTCCAATCCGGCCAGAACGGCCAGCACCACCGCCAGCGACAGGCCGGCCGGTACCCACAGCACCTTGCCCAGTACGCGTTCAGCCGAGCGCTTGACCACCAGGCGCGCATTGACCTGCGAAGCGGCGATCAGTCCGATGGCGTTCGACGCAAACACGAAACCGAAATACTGCGGCTTGATCCCGTGCAGCTCGATCACCACGAACGGACCGCCTGCGATGTAGGCGAACATGCCCGCCTGTACCAACCCTCCGCACAGCACGAAGGACATGAACTGGCGATGGCGCAGCAAACCCCAGTACTGGCGCAAGGTGCGCCCCAGATGCAGCGGTTCGGCACGGGAGACATCCACCGTTTCGGTCAGGTACTTGCGCGTGCCGAGCATGCACAGCAGGCCGAAGATCGTCAGTACCACGAAGATGCCGCGCCAGCTGGCAAAGACCAGCATCAGGCCGCCGATGAAGGGCGCCAGGATGGGTGCCAGGCCAAATACCAGCATCAGCATCGAGAATGCCTTGGCCGAACCCTCGGCCCCCATGCGATCACGCACCATCGCGCGCGGGATCACCATGCCGGCGCTGCCGCCCAGCCCCTGGAACAATCTCAGCACGATCAGTGTCTCAATGCTCTGTACAAAAATGCACAGCAGGGAGCATACGAAATACAAGGCGATCCCGAAGAACAAGGGCGGCTTGCGGCCGAAGCGATCCGACAGCGGACCATAGAACATCTGCCCGACGGCCAGGCCGACGAGGAAAGAAGCGAGCGTGAGCTGGACCAGGTTGGTACCCACGCCGAGTTCCTTGGCGATGGCGGTGAAGCTGGGCAGGTACATGTCGATGGCCAGCGCACCCAGTGCAGTCAAGGCTGCCAGGACGGCCAGCCATGGGGGAAATTTGCCCATGGAGAGCGAAGTATCTTTGTTGTGCATGTGGAATTCGATGAGACAGCCGCATCGTCGGCAGTGAGGACGATGCCGGCAGGTTGCAGCAAGGTGAAGCGCGATCGCCCCGCAAGGCGTGAGGGCCACATTATAAGGGCCTGTTCATTTTCGTTCAGGCGGCACATCAAGGCGGACGTAATTGCGCCGTGGCAAAAGCTGAACAAAGACAAGAAATACACACGCGGTTCGTGCAGGACGATGTAAAAGCTGGCAAACTTGTTGTCATTGTTCTCACATGCCAGGATCGTGCAAAGGGAGCGGCAGGTAGGCGCAACGCGGGCTGCAGCGGGTTACGTGACACAGATCACCATGACTGCGCGAAGGTCAACGCGGCACCATGCGCATTGCTGTAAAACAAGAAAAGTTTAGCCGCAGGGGAAATCGATGCGTGGCCGATATACGCCATCAGTAACAGGCGTGCCTGATCCGGGTTGCCACTCCAGCTGCGGGCAGTCAGGCATGACAGGGTACGCCAAGCGCGGACTCAGAATCTTCATCGCGGGGTTGGCGTCAGCACTCCTGCTGACGGCTTGCGAGCGTGGCGACGACAGCGCTGCCACGGCCACCGCAGCCGCCGAACCGGTGGTGCTCACCGCGCTGGTCTGGGCACCCGACTGGTCCGAGGAAATGCATCGCGTGGCCGATGCCTTCTCGCTCAAGCATCCCGAGGTGCGGATCAACCTGCAATTCATGATCGGCAATTCCGTCGAGGAAAACCTCAAGCCGCGCGCCGCCACCGACAGCCTGCCCGACATCGTCTCGGTCAACGCCAATCCGTATACGGCCACCCTGGCGGACCAGGGCTTGCTGGCCGACATCGGCGACACCCAGGCCTGGGGAAACATGCTGGAAGTCCTGCAACGCGAATGGACCTCGCCGGGCGGGCGGCGCTATGGCATTCCCTCGGGCGTGGCCACCACGCTGATCTACTACAACCGCGACATGTTCGACCGCGCCGGCATCACTGCGCCGCCAGCCGACTTCGAGTCCTTCCTGGCGGCCGGCGCCGCACTGCGCAAGGCCGGCCTGGTGCCGCTGGCGCTACCGGGTGGCTTCCCCAACATGCTGGGAAATGGTCCCTTCAGCTACGGCTTCGCCAACCAGATCGCAGCCAAGGTCCCCGACTGGCGCACCCGCATCGCCAATGGCACCCTGCAGCTGGACAATGCGGACGGCGCGGCCATCTTTGCGCGCCTGCGTACGCTGGTGGACCAGAAGATGGTACAGGCCGACTGTCTGCGCGCCGGCTACGACACGACCCTGCGCCAGTTCGCCGAAGGCCGCGCGGCGATGACCTTCCAGGGCAGTTGGGCCGCCGGCACGCTGATGAATGCGCGCGGCATGCGGGTAGGCGTGTTCGTGCCGCCATGGAATGACAAGGGCCAGCCGCTCAAACCGGTGCTGGGCAGCGAGACCGGTTTTGCGGTAGCCCAGCGCAGCGGCGCGCGGCAACGGCACGCTGCGGTGCAGTTCCTGGACTTCCTCTACGGTCCGGGGATGCCGATCTGGCAAGCCAAGCGGCAGAACATTCCGCCGTTCCGCGTGATCGCGGCCGATGTGAAAGGCGATCCCGCGCTCTTCGCGCTGGTCGACCAGATGACGCGCGATGCCGCCGCCAGCAATGCCCCGGGACTGTATTACTCGGTGCTGCCGGTCAATACCATCGACGTTCTGCATCCGCTCCTGCAGAGCGTGCTGTCGGGCAGCCAGACCCCGGCGCGGGCCGCGCGCCTGCTGCAGGATTCCATCACCGAACAGGCACGCCTGTCGGCCAGGTAAGGGAGCGCGTTCGATGAAAAAACGGCTCGACTTTTTCTGGCTGGGTTTCCTGCGCAAGATCGAAATCCGCTACCGGCTCATCAATTCCTTCATCCTGGTCTCGCTGGTGCCGCTGGTGATCTCGGGCCTGCTGGCCTATCGCGAAACCACCCGCGCGACGCAAGAGAAGGTACGCACCTACTCGGTCCAGGTGGTCAAGCAGATCTCGCAGAACCTGATGCTGCGCATGGAAAAGATCGAGGACACCAGCGAGGAGCTGGCGCTCTCCGACAAGCTGCAGCGCCTGCTGGGCGACTATTACAGCGGCGACGAAGCCACCAGTGCCGCGGCCCGCAGCGGTGTGGCGCGCGTGCTGCTGGACACCTATGGATCGCTGCCGGACGTGAACCAGAAATACCTGCTGGACCGCAAGCGCCAGGTCATCGATCCGCAGATCTTTGCGCCGCTGGCCAGCAACATCACCCGCGTGGCGGAGGAGGCGCCGGACCTCGGCGGACGCGGCTGGTGGACGCTCTACAACGGCGGCCATGGCCAGAAGAGCGTGGCCATGCTGCGCGAGATCCGCTTCACGGGCAACAATCGCGGCGCCGGCGTGCTCTTCATCGGCGTGCGGCCGAGCTACTTCTTCAGCATCTTCGAGGGCGTGGACCTGGGCTATGACTCCAGTCTCTTCATCGTCGATGCGAGCGATGGCACGGTGGTCGTGCAGGGGCGCGACACCAGCTTCAGCAGCGCCGACCCGGCCCTGCTGGAGGGCATCACGGCCAGCGTGGGACAACGCCGCACCAGCGATTTCATCGCCTATACACGTGCTGACAAGACGCGCTACTACGCCGCCATCGCCCAGTTGCCGCACACCTCATGGTGGGTGGTCAGCGCCACGCCAAGCGACAAGCTCAACGCCGACACCCGCTCGGTGCGCGACAAGATCATCGCCATCGGCCTGCTGTGCTTTGCCGCTTCGCTGTTCCTCTCGGCGCTGATCGCGCGCAGTATCAGCGTGCCCCTGCAGCGCCTGGTGGGCGCCATGAAGGAAGCCGGCAGCGGCGATACCACGGTGCGCGTGGAACAGGCCGGCGGCGACGAGATCGCCATCCTCTCGCGCAAGTTCAACGAGATGGCCGGCAAGCTGCAGCAGAACAAGGAAGAACTGGAAGATCAGGTCGCACGCCGCACGCGCGAACTGGAGCTGGCCAACCGCAAGCTGGAAGCGCTGTCGGCCACCGATGGCCTGACCGGAGTGGCCAACCGGCGTCGCTTCGACGAGGTACTCGACAGCGAGCTGCGGCGCTCGGTGCGCTCCGGCCATGCGCTGGCGCTCCTGATGCTGGACGTGGATTACTTCAAGAAATACAACGACCGCTACGGCCACGTGGCAGGGGATGAGTGCCTGCGCATCGTGGCGCGCGTGCTGCAGAAGAGTTCGCGCCGCGCTACCGACCTGGTAGCACGCTATGGCGGCGAGGAGTTCTGCGTCATCATCGCCGAGAGCGATACCGCCCATGCCCTGCAGCAGGCCGAGCACATCTGCCAGGCCATCTTCGAACTCAAGCTGCCGCATGCCGATTCGCCCTTCGGCTACATCACGGCCAGCATCGGCGTGGCCTCGCTGCAGCCGGATGAGCACACCAGCGCCGAACAACTGCTGCGCGTGGCCGACCAGGCGCTGTATCACGCCAAGTACCAGGGCCGCAACCGCGTGGTGCTGGGCAGTGACGCGACCAGCAACCTGTGATCGGGTAGAGTCGCCCGGACCGGCCCACCTGACGAAATGCTGACGTCGCGCGACGCTTTGCAAAGTTGCGTCAAGACGCCGGCGGCGGCCCTGAACCAATGTCATCGCGCTGCATCATATCGCTATGCCCACCATCACTTTGAGAAGAGAGGTATAGCAGATGAACCCGAGTCGCCAAGAAAAAAAACACTGGACCATCGATGACATCGACCTGAGCCGCATCGACCGCGAGCGGGTGCGGCAGGATGAAGATCTGTTCTACCTGGTAGCCTGCGCCTCCTTCGTCGAAAGCGGTTCCGACCTCTACACCCACAACCTGGTGGAATTCTACAAAGGCGATGCCGAGGTCGAGACCTGGCTGCGCGAGCAGTGGGAGCCGGAAGAGCTGCAACACGGCGCGGCCCTGCGCGCCTATGTCGAGCATGTCTGGCCGGAGTTTGACTGGCCGCGCGCCTATCAGGGCTTCCTCGACGAATATTCGCAATACTGCAAGGTCGAACTGCTCGAACCCACGCGGGCCCAGGAGCTGGCCGCGCGCTGCGTGGTCGAGACCGGCACCTCCACCTACTACCGGGCGCTGGCGCGGGCCACCGACGAGCCGGTCCTGAAGCACCTGGCCGGGCTCATCGCCAATGACGAGGTCAATCACTACAAGCATTTCTACCAGTACTTCCGCCGCTATCGCCGCGAAGAAAACATCGGCCGCTCGCGCGTCTTCGGCACCCTCAGCCGCCGCACCCTGGAACTGAAGAGCGAAGACGCCGATTGCGCCATCCGCCACGTGGTGATGGTGTACAAGCCGGAACTGGCCGCCGATCCTGCACGCGTGAAGGAACTGGCCTCGCGCATGAGCCGTACCGTGCGCGTCAATCTCAAGCCCGAAACCACCATCAAGATGATCATGCGGCCGCTGGAGTTGCCGGTGGCCCTGCAGAACATGATCGAATTCCCCTTGCGCCAGTTCATGCAGCACGTGCTGTTGCGCTGATCCGGCGCCGGAGGGTGGTCCGCCAGGACCATCTTCCGGCCCACGCGCCGGGCAGGCACCGCAATGGATCACGCCGCCTGCTGCCCCATCGTTCAGGATGTGCTCGCTATTGTGAACAATCCGTCTCACCCCTCAGGAAGTTGAGCCACCTGCCGCAAACCCGCCTCCACTGGCGCTTTGCGCGGCGCACCAAGATCGCGCACAGCCGAGCGCCAGGCTGGTGAGTGTTGCCGCAGCGACATGGGACTGTCGACAATGGCGCTCGGCTTTGGTGCGCAATCTTGGCGTGCCTGACAACATTCTTCCCGCACCGCGCCCCTCCCCGCCCCGCTTTGATGCAGCCCGCTGGCCCTTGGCGGGGCATTGGCACGCAATCTGCTAAAGCGACTGGGCAGTGAAAAAAATCTTCCAAAACTTTTCTCGAGGGAGCACCACATGTCACGTCGTACCGTACTGAAAGCCACCGCTCTGGGCGCATTCGCACTGGCCGCATCCTCCTGGCTGCCTTCGGCCTTCGCTGCCGACACCATCAAGGTCGGTATCCTGCACTCGCTGTCGGGCACCATGGCGATTTCCGAAACGTCCCTGAAGGACGTGGCCCTGATGACCATCGACGAAATCAACGCCGCCGGCGGCGTGATGGGCAAGAAGCTGGAACCGGTGGTGGTCGACCCCGCATCGAACTGGCCGCTGTTCGCCGAAAAGGCCCGCCAGCTGATCTCCCAGGACAAGGTCTCGGTGGTCTTCGGCTGCTGGACTTCGGTGTCGCGCAAGTCGGTGCTGCCGGTCTTCAAGGAACTGAACAGCCTGCTGTTCTACCCGGTGCAGTACGAAGGTGAAGAACTGGAAAAGAACGTCTTCTATACCGGTGCTGCCCCCAACCAGCAAGCCATTCCCGCCGTGGAATACCTGATGTCCAAGGAAGGCGGCGGTGCCAAGCGCTTCGTGCTGCTGGGGACCGACTACGTCTACCCGCGCACCACCAACAAGATCCTGCGTTCCTTCCTGCACAGCAAGGGTGTGAAGGACTCCGACATCGACGAGGTCTACACCCCGTTCGGCCACTCCGATTACCAGACCATCGTGGCCAACATCAAGAAGTTCTCCGCAGGTGGCAAGACGGCCGTGATCTCGACCATCAACGGCGACTCCAACGTGCCCTTCTACAAGGAACTGGGCAACGCCGGCCTGAAGGCGACCGACGTGCCGGTGGTGGCATTCTCGGTGGGTGAAGAAGAACTGCGCGGTGTCGATACCAAGCCGCTGGTGGGCCACCTGGCCGCCTGGAACTACTTCGAATCGGTGAAGAATCCGGTCAACACCGCCTTCATCAAGAAGTGGAAGGAATACGCCAAGGCCAAGAACCTGCCCAACGCCGATACCGTCGTGACCAACGACCCGATGGAAGCCACCTACGTCGGCATCCACATGTGGGCACAGGCCGTGGAAAAGGCCAAGTCCACCGACACCGACAAGGTGATCGCCGCCATGGGTGGCCAGACCTACAAGGCACCGTCGGGCTACACGCTGGAAATGGACAAGACCAACCACCACCTGCACAAGCCCGTCATGATCGGCGAAATCAAGGCGGACGGTCAGTTCAACGTGGTCTACAAGACCAAGACCACCATCCGCGCACAACCCTGGAGCCCGTACATCCCGGGCAACGAAAGCAAGCAGAAGAACTAAGCTTGCGGTTGTAGTAATAGTTGATGGCGTTCTTCGGAGCGCCTTCCGTACGCCGCCGGACGGCGTATGGAAGGCGCTCCGTCCGCCCCGATGCATCTCCCTCCACAAGAAAACCGCCCGACGACTCGCCCCGGCCAGCGCATTGACCGGCCCGCGCTTCGAGGCGCACACCGACCATGAAACCAGCCATCCAGTTCCTACGCGGGCTGCTCGCGACCTGGCTTTGCGTCCACGCCCTGGGGGCGTTCGCAGCCATCGATCCGGCCTTGCTCAAGCCCCTTGGCGGAGACGACCCCGACGCGCGCATCGACGCCGTCAACCAGATTGCCGCGCTGGCCAATGATGACGCGCTCAAGATCCTCAATGCCCTGAACAGCGACGCGCTCTACGTCACCCCCGCCGGTGACGTGCTCATCGTCGACGACGCCGGCAAGGCATTCAATCCGGCCACCGACCAGACCGGCCCGGCCCCCGATGACGCCGAAGGCATCACCGTCAACAACCGCCTGCGCGGCGCTGTCGATGGCGCGCTCTCGGGCCTGAAGCTGCTCTCGCCGCAGCGTGACCAGCGCCTGGCCGCCGCCGGCGAATTGCTCAAGAATGCCGACCCGGCCCAGATCCCGCTGATCGAAAAAGCGCTCGCCAAGGAAAGCGATCCGCAGATCAAGGACGTGCTGCAGCAGGTGCAAGCCACCGCCAACCTGCATTCGACCGACCCGGCTGCACGCCGCGCCGCCGTCAAGAAACTGGCCGAGACCACCAATGCCTCGTTGAAGCCGGTGCTGGAAAACATGCTGGCCAAGAATCCCGATGGCTCCTACGTCGAAGCCGATGAAGGCGTGCGTATCGAAGCAGTGCGCACCCTCTCCGCGCTGGACCGCCACCTGGCCATCGTCGACTTCGCCGGCAAGCTGTTCTATGGCGTCTCGCTGGGCAGCGTGCTGCTGCTGGCCGCGCTGGGCCTGGCCATCACCTTCGGCCTCATGGGCATCATCAACATGGCCCACGGTGAGCTGCTGATGATCGGTGCCTACACCACCTACGTGTGCCAGCTGGTGTTCCGCAAGTTCTTCCCCGGTGCCATCGACGCGTATCTGGTGGTGGCACTGCCGGCCGCCTTCATCGTGGCCGCGGCCGTCGGCATCGCGCTGGAGCGCCTGGTGATCCGCTGGCTCTATGGCCGTCCGCTGGAAACCCTGCTCTGCACCTGGGGCATCAGCCTGATGCTGATGCAAGGTGTGCGCTCCATCTTCGGTGCGCAGAATGTGGAAGTGGCCAACCCGAGCTGGATGTCGGGCGGCGTGACCGTGCTGGGTTCGCTGGTGCTGTCCTACAACCGCATCGTGATCGTGTTCTTCGCGCTCTTCGTGGTCTTCGCGGTGTGGCTGATCCTCAACAAGACGCGCCTGGGCCTGTTCGTGCGCGCCGTCACGCAGAATCGCCGCATGGCCGACTGCGTGGGCGTGTCCACCGGCAAGATCGACATGATGACCTTCGGTCTCGGTTGCGGCATCGCCGGTCTCGGTGGCGTGGCGCTCTCGCAGCTGGGCAACGTCGGTCCCGACCTGGGACAGGGGTACATCGTCGACTCGTTCATGGTGGTGGTGCTGGGTGGCGTGGGCCAGCTGGCCGGGACCGTCATCGCAGCCTTCGGCCTGGGCGAAGTCAACAAATTCCTGGAACCGATGGCCGGTGCCGTGCTGGCCAAGATCGCCATCCTGGTCTTCATCATCGTATTCATCCAGAAGCGTCCGCAAGGCCTCTTCGCACTCAAGGGAAGGAGCGTGGAATGAGCACCATGATCATGCGCCCCTCGCTGTTCAATCGTCCGTCCTGGACCGGCATCGTCATCTGCACCATCGTGCTGGCGCTGCTGCCGGTCTGCAACCTGCTGTTCCCCGCAGATAGTGCGCTGCACGTGTCCTCCTACACCGTCGCTTTGGTCGGAAAGTTCATGTGCTATGCCATGGCTGCGCTGGCCCTCGACCTGGTGTGGGGCTACACGGGCATCCTCTCGCTGGGGCATGGCGTTTTCTTCGCACTGGGCGGATACGCCCACGGCATGTACCTGATGCGCGCCATCGGCCGTGACGGCGTGTACCAGAGCAACCTGCCTGACTTCATGGTGTTCCTGAACTGGAAGGCCTATCCCTGGTACTGGTGGATGACCGACCACTTCTGGTTCTCCATGCTGCTGGTGGTGCTGGTGCCGGGTCTGCTGGCTTTCGTGTTCGGCTACTTCGCGTTCCGTTCGCGCATCAAGGGCGTGTATTTCTCCATCATCACGCAGGCGATGACCTTCGCCTTCATGCTGCTGTTCTTCCGCAACGATACCGGCTTCGGCGGCAACAACGGCTTCACCGACTTCAAGCGCATCCTCGGCTTCACCATCACTGCACCGGCCACCAAGGCGGTGCTGTACCTGGTGACGCTGGCGCTGCTGTTCGGTGCCCTGGTCCTGTGCCGCATGATCGTCACCTCCAAGCTGGGCCGCGTGCTGCAGGGCGTGCGCGATTCCGAGTCGCGCCTCATGTTCATCGGCTACAACCCGCTGTGGTTCAAGCTCTTCGTGTGGACGCTGTCGGCCGTGATCTGCGGCATCGCCGGTGCCTTGTACGTGCCGCAGGTGGGCATCATCAATCCTTCCGAGATGTCGCCGGCCAACTCCATCGAGATGGTGATCTGGGCGGCCGTCGGTGGCCGTGGCACGCTGATCGGACCGATCATCGGTGCCTTCACGGTCAATGGCTTGAAGAGCTGGTTCACTGCGGCCTTCCCGGACCTGTGGCTGTATGCGCTGGGACTGATCTTCATCCTGGTCACGCTGTTCCTGCCGCAGGGCATCCTGGGCCTGGTGCAGAAATTCAAGAAACGCGATGCCGCGTCCGCTGAGGGCAGCGCATCCAAGGAGGCCGCATGAGTGCCATCGAACCCGGCAAGAATCCGGTCGCCATCGGCGGCCTGGGCGGCAACGTCGATACGCCCCGCGCCGACCACGGCGCATCCTACGAACGCATCAAACCCGAGGGCGTCGATACTACCCACGGTGCCATCCTCTATCTGGAAAACATCACGGTGTCCTTCGATGGCTTCAAGGCCATCAACAACCTGAACCTGGATATTTCGGTCGGTGAACTGCGCTGCATCATCGGTCCCAATGGCGCGGGCAAGACCACGATGATGGACGTCATCACCGGCAAGACCCGGCCTACCGCCGGCACCGCCTTCTTCGGCCAGACCATCGACCTGACCAAGATGACCGAGTACGAGATCGCGCATGCGGGCATCGGCCGCAAGTTCCAGCGCCCGACGGTGTTCGAGCAGCACACCGTGTTCGAAAACCTGGAACTGGCGATGAAGATGGACAAGCGCGTCAAGACCACGCTCTTTGCGCGGCTGTCCTCGGAGCAGATCGGCAAGATCGAGGAAATCCTCAAGCTGATCCGTTTGAACGGCCAGGAACATCGCGTGGCCGGCCTGCTCTCGCACGGGCAGAAGCAGTGGCTGGAAATCGGCATGCTGTTGATGCAGGAGCCGCAATTGCTGTTGCTGGACGAACCGGTGGCCGGCATGTCCGACGCCGAGACCGCCCGCACCGCCGAGCTGTTGAACGAGCTGCGCGGCAAGCATTCCATCATGGTGGTGGAACACGACATGGGCTTCGTCGAAGAGATCGCCCAAGGTGGCAAGGTGACCGTGCTGCACGAAGGATCGGTGCTGGCCGAAGGCAACATGCGCCAGGTGCAATCCAACGAACGCGTCATCGAAGTCTACCTGGGACGATAAGAGCGGAGACCATCATCCATGCTGCAAGTCAATGAACTGAACCAGTACTACGGCGCGGCGCATACGCTGCGCGGCGTCTCGCTCGATGTACAGAAGGGCAAAGTCTTGTCCCTGCTGGGCCGCAATGGCGTGGGCAAGACCACGCTCCTGAAATGCCTGATGGGCGTGCTGCCGGTGGCCAAGGGCAACGTCAGCTTCGAAGGCCAGGACATCACCCGTCTCAAGCCGCACCAGCGCGCCAAGCTGGGCATCGCCTACGTGCCGCAGGGACGCGAGATCTTCGCGCGCCTGACGGTGGAAGAAAACATGCTCATGGGCATGGCTACGCTGTCGGGCCGCCGTGCCTCCACCATCAAGGGCGAGGTCTATGAACTCTTCCCGGTGCTGAAGGAAATGCTGCATCGTCGCGGCGGCGATCTTTCCGGTGGCCAACAGCAGCAGCTGGCCATCGCCCGGGCACTGCTGGCCGAGCCCAAGCTGATCATCCTGGATGAACCGACCGAAGGCATCCAGCCCTCCATCATCAAGGACATCGGCCGCGTCATCAGCCTGCTGCGCCAGCGCGGCGACATCGGCATCCTGCTGTGCGAGCAATATTTCGACTTTGCCCGCGAACTGGCCGATACCTTCGTGGTGATGTCGCGCGGTGAAGTGGTCGCCGCCGGTACCCAGGACCAGATGGATGGCGAGGACGTCAAGAAGCATCTGGCGGTCTGAGGCCGTCGCACAGGAAGGCTGCGCGTTTGCAGCGGGTCTGCTATAAAGTCGCATGTTCGCGGCCAGGCAGTCCGCTTGCACACGCCGCCTTCCACGCAATGAAGAACCAGGTATGAAACGACTCCCCGGCCATCCGGAACCCGCCAGCATGCCGGCCCCCGCGACACCAGGCGCGCCCCTGCGGCATGCGCCGGACCAGGCACGCCTGGCGCTGGGCTTTGCCGACGACAAGGGCACCACGCGCCTCATGCGCCGCCAGCACTTCGGCCCGCTGCGCGTGCAGAAGCCGCTCTATCCCGAAGATCCCTCCATCTGCCACGCCATCATCGTCCACCCGCCGGGCGGCATCGTCGGTGGCGACCAGCTCTCCATCACCGCCGAGGTGGGCGAGCGCGCCCATGCGCTGCTGACCACGCCCGGTGCGGGCAAGTGGTATCGCGCCAATGGCCAGTCCTCGCGCCAGGCAGTCAGGCTCGACGCGGCAGCCGGGGCCACGCTGGAGTGGCTGCCGCAGGAAACCATCTTCTTCGATGGCGCCGACGTGCGCATGGAACATGAAGTGACCCTGGCCGCCGACGCCGCTTACCTGGGCGCGGAAATCCTCTGCTTCGGCCGTACCGCGTCGGGCGAAACCTTCGACACCGGTGCCGTCAGCCAGCGCACCAGCATCCGCCGTGGCGGCAAGCTGGTATGGTTCGAGCAGGGCCGCCTGCAGGCCGAGGCGGGCGCGATGCAAGGCCCGCTGGCACTGGACGGGCAGACCATCTGCGGCACCCTGATCGCCGTGGGCGATGGCATGGATGCGGCACTGCTCGGACGGCTGCGCGAGACCATCGGCGCCCTGCAGCTGGAAGGACGCAGCGGTGCCACGCTGATGAAGCAGGTGCTGATCGCCCGCTACATGGGGCCATCCAGCCTGGTGGCGCGGCAGTGGCTGCATGCGGCCTGGCACGTGCTGCGCCCGGCGGTCACCGGCAAGGACGCGGCCATTCCGCGCATCTGGAATACATGAACACGACGTAAAACGCTGCATCAGGAAAACTGAATCAAGCCTCGCCCTGCGTTATAGAACCTGAAGGCCGCCCAACGGCCAGGAGCCAACATGGAACTGACACCAAGAGAAAAAGACAAGCTGCTCATCTTCACCGCCGCGCTGCTGGCCGAGCGCCGCAAGGCCCGTGGCCTCAAGCTCAACTATCCGGAAGCGGTGGCGCTGATCACCGCCGCCATCATGGAAGGCGCACGCGATGGCAAGACCGTGGCCGAGCTGATGTCCGAGGGCACCACCATCCTCACCCGCGACGATGTCATGGAAGGCGTGCCCGAGATGATCCCCGACATCCAGGTCGAAGCCACCTTCCCCGATGGCAGCAAGCTGGTCACCGTCCACCATCCGATTCCTTGAGGAGCGCGTCATGATTCCAGGCGAAATGCTGGTCGAACCCGGCGACATCGAACTCAATGTCGGCCGCCCCACCGTGACGGTGACCGTGGCCAACAGCGGCGACCGTCCGATCCAGGTCGGCTCCCACTTCCATTTCTACGAAACCAATCCGGCACTGCGCTTCGAGCGTGAAGCGGCCTATGGCATGCGCTTGAACATCGCCGCCGGAACCGCAGTGCGCTTCGAGCCCGGTCAGGAACGCACGGTGGAACTGGTGGCGCTGGCCGGGGACCGCCGCGTCTACGGCTTCAATGCACTGGTGATGGGCAAGCTGAAGGCCCAGCATGGCAACCTCAAGAAGGGGCAAAACCAATGAGCAAGATTTCCCGTTCGGCCTATGCCGAAATGTTCGGCCCCACCGTTGGCGACCGTGTGCGCCTGGCCGATACCCAACTCTTCCTTGAAGTGGAGAGGGATTACACGATCTATGGCGAGGAAGTGAAATTCGGCGGCGGCAAGGTGATCCGCGACGGCATGGGCCAGTCGCAGCGCCCCCATGCCGAGGTGATGGATACCGTCATCACCAATGCGCTCATCGTCGATCACTGGGGCATCGTCAAGGCCGACATCGGCATCAAGTCCGGCAAGATCGCCGGCATCGGCAAGGCCGGCAATCCCGACATCCAGCCCGGCGTGACCATGGCCATTGGCGGTGCCACCGAGATCATCGCCGGTGAAGGCATGATCGTCACCGCCGGCGGCATCGACAGCCACATCCACTTCATCTGTCCGCAACAGATCGAGGAGGCGCTCATGAGCGGCGTCACCACCATGCTGGGCGGCGGCACCGGTCCGGCCGTCGGCACGGCCGCCACCACCTGCACGCCCGGTCCCTGGCACATTCATTCCATGCTGGCTGCTGCAGACGCCTTCCCGATGAACCTCGGTTTCCTCGGCAAGGGCAACGTCAGCCTGCCGCTGCCGCTGGAAGAGCAGATCCGCGCCGGTGCCATCGGCTTGAAGCTGCACGAGGACTGGGGCTCCACGCCTGCCGCCATCGACAACTGCCTGACGGTGGCCGACCGCATGGATATCCAGGTGGCCATCCACACCGATACGCTCAATGAGGGCGGCTTCCTGGAGCACACCCTGGCGGCCTTCAAGGACCGCACCATTCACACCTTCCACACCGAAGGCGCGGGCGGCGGCCACGCACCGGACATCATCGCGGCCGTGGGCGAGGGCAATGTGCTGCCGTCCTCGACCAATCCGACGCGTCCCTTCACCGTCAATACGCTGGACGAACACCTGGACATGCTGATGGTCTGCCATCACCTGGACCCGGCCATCGCCGAAGACATCGCCTTTGCCGAATCGCGCATCCGCCGCGAGACCATCGCCGCCGAAGACATCCTGCATGACATCGGCGCGATCTCGATGATGTCTTCCGACTCGCAGGCCATGGGCCGCGTGGGCGAAGTCATCCTGCGTACCTGGCAGACCGCGCACAAGATGAAGGTGCAGCGTGGTTCGCTCAAGGAAGATACCTCGCGCAACGACAACTTCCGCATCAAGCGCTACATCGCCAAGTACACCATCAACCCGGCCATCACGCACGGCATCTCGCACGTGGTGGGCTCGCTGGAAGTGGGCAAGATAGCCGACATCGTGCTGTGGAAACCGGCCTTCTTCGGGGCCAAGCCCTCGATGATCCTGAAGAGCGGCATGATCGCGGCCGCCCAGATGGGTGACCCCAATGCCTCCATCCCGACCCCGCAGCCGGTGCATTACCGGATGATGTTCGGTGCCTATGGCGGTGGCCTGAAGACCTCGATGACCTTCGTCTCGCAGGCGGCCTTCGATGCCGGCATCGGTGAACAACTCAAACTGAACAAGCCGGTGGTGGCCGTGAAGAACATGCGCAACCTGCGCAAGCGCGACATGATCCACAACGGTGCCACGCCGAAGATGGAAGTCGATTCCGAGACCTATGAAGTGCGTGCCGATGGCGAGCTGCTGGTGTGCGAACCGGCGGTCTCGCTACCGCTGGCACAACGTTATTTCCTGTTCTGATTTTCTTTAGATTTTTTCATGCTGACTCTCAATACCAAGATAGCCCAGGCCGAGCAGATCGACGGCGAACTGGAACTGCCCTATGACCAGCGCGAGAAGAGCCGCCTGCGTGCCACCCTGCGTTCAGGTGAAGACGTGGCGGTGTTTACCGTGCGCGGTACGGTGCTGCGCGATGGCGACCTGCTGCGCGGCGACGATGGCCGCGTGGTCAAGATCATCGCCAAGGCCGAAGCGACTTATCGCGTCGATGCGGCTGATGCGCACCTGCTGCTGCGTTGCGCCTTCCACCTCGGCAATCGTCACACCCAGGCGCATGTGGGCCATGAAGGGGGCGTCGGTTTCCTGCGCATCCGCAAGGACCCGGTGCTGAAGGAAATGCTGGAAGGGCTGGGTGCGCGCGTGAGCGAAGAACTGGCGGCCTTCGAGCCGGAAGCGGGCGCCTATGGTGGCGGCCATCACCATCATGGCGATGACCATCACCACAATCCGCTGGCACCGATTCCGCTGCGCCAGAAAATCCATCGTCCGAGCGACAAGAAGGAAGAGGTCTGACTCCATGCAAGCTGCCGCCTTGCTGCATCTGCTGCAACTGAGCAGCCCGTCCTTGCCGATCGGCGCCTACAGCTATTCGCAAGGGCTGGAGGCGGCCATCGAGGGCGGGCGCG
>Ga0207671_10001338_pt1 | contig 28821 bp, 28 predicted proteins | sample KBSC24metaG_FD_184352 | JGI IMG/M metagenome (GOLD analysis project Ga0207671, IMG submission 184352) | Corn rhizosphere microbial communities from Kellogg Biological Station, Michigan, USA - KBS C2-4 metaG (SPAdes) (version 2) | ecosystem: Host-associated > Plants > Roots > Rhizosphere > Soil...
AAGTTCTGGTTGCAAGTGGTGACGGAGCTAAAGAATCGCGGCGTTAAAGACATCTTTATCGCCTGCGTGGACGGGCTAAAAGGTTTTCCCGAAGCGATTGAAAGTATCTTTCCGCAAACCGAAGTGCAGTTATGCATCGTGCACCTGGTGCGGCACTCGCTGAACTATGTTGGCTGGAAACAGCGCAAGGAAGTGGCGACGGACCTAAAGACGATCTACACCGCCGCGACCGAAGCGGAGGCCGAACAGAGACTGGCTGATTTTAGTCTGAAGTGGGATGCGAAGTTTCCCACCATTGCGAAGTCCTGGCGCAGTAACTGGGCGCGCGTGATTCCATTCTTCGCGCACCCGCCAGAGATTCGGAAGGTGATCTACACCACCAACGCGATTGAGTCGCTGAACATGTCACTGCGCAAAGTGACGAAAGCGCGCGGCTCGTTTCCCAACGATGAGGCAGTGTTCAAACTGCTCTACTTGGCACTGCGCAACATCGCGAAGAAATGGACCATGTCGGTGCACGACTGGAAAGCCGCGCTCAACCGTTTTGCCATCGTCTACGAAAACCGGCTGCCGGTCGAATAGGCGCGAGATTGAGAAAATGAAACTGCCAGGCAAAAATCTGGGCTATGGAAACCGTGGAAAAACAAACTGCGTTTTCCCACCGTTCCCACAGCCCCTACTGCTAATAATAAATTTAGATGAAAGCGGCCGACCCTAAAACAACAGTCGATCGTTTACACAAAACAATTGACGCTACCCGAGGACCTAATAGCTCACGCTTGGGATAAAGTATTGCCCGTACTTCATGCTCGAACTCATAAACACTTGGCTTAACTGCAAAGAGGCCCACATTGATGTCTCGGTCTCTCTCGAACATGATTCGATAAATGCGTTCTTGCACTTCCTCATCATCCGGATTTTTCAGACCTTCGACATATTCAACTTCAGCGAGTGTTCCGATGAGTCCGTGCTCCTCGAGCAATTTACTATTGACTTGGATAACCGCCTGCAACTTGTGTGTTGTTGAACGAACCGCAACAGACTCAGTTCCGCCGCCATACATATCCCACATTGCGATTGACATTGAAGAAGCACGATTCCAACAGCTTATGTAAGTAGACTCACGATAAACATCCAAGTCTGACTTCCACTGCTCTACAGCAACGTTGTGATCGCTGTAGTGTTTCTTCCAACTGGAAACAACAGATTCGAGGTACTCTCGTCTCTTTTCCGGGTATGCTCGGAGCGCGGTGCGTAGAATGTTTCCAACCCACTGATTTGCTGAAGATAAAGTTTCGTTTATCTCTCGGCGTATCGCCGCTGAGTCGTGGCCAGCTCTAGCGAGCAATTGCTCAAGTGTTTGTCTATTGGCCGGAGATTGACCCCAGTGCTGAGCGTTTTGATAAAGATGAGCGTGACCCCACCACTTTCCCTCAGTCTCATCTCTGAAGCGTGAGGCTTTCGGGAAATAAAGGGACCGACTTCTAAGTAGGTCGACGTACTTTGCGAGAGATAGATATCTCCAAATCGGTGTATCGCTCATTGTTCCAGCAGGTCAGGTCGAATATAGGTTGTCCACAGTTCACTTAGGCTGCCGTTTCGTGACTTGGACGCATTCACCCGCTCGTCTTAACATCTCCATAAGCCTTTTTCCCAAAAGCGTCATTCGAAAACAAAAGTCATCCGGATTCCCCATCGCTGCAGAACGGTTATTAAGTTCCAAAGCCAGCCCGTATCCCGTTAATCGGCCACAGCGGGAGTAAAATTCATCCATCTGTAAGCTGAGATTCCGAGCATCCATTAGCATATTTTCCATACTCTTGTTGTAGAAGAACTCGTTGTATCCCATGTTGTGCTTTTCACCAACAAGGTGACTTTGATGACAATACAGATGTTTTAATACTTTGATATCGTCTTCGGACAGCTCGTCGAGTGCGCGAATAAAAGATACGGCGTCTTCATACTGTTGGTCGGTCTTGTTATTAGTTGCGGCGTCGATCAAAACAGCGACGAAGCGTTTTACTTTTCGCTCACTAGCTCCAAAGAAAATTCGCTCAATCGTCACTGACATGAGTCGAGTAAATTCAGGCTCATCCATTCGTCCGAGAATTTCATCAATGCTGTCCTCATGCGCTTCGAGCTGTTCGATAATTGCCGTTAAGAGAAAATTGAGTCGTTCATCTTTATCATGTCCGGCTATAGCATCTAGCGCTTTCTTGATGTATTTGCCAATCTCAGGAATCCAGACCACTAAGCGCGTTGCTATCTCTACTCCAGGGTCCTTTGGCGGTCCCTCAGCTCCCTTTTTTATTTGTGCTATTGGGTTATCGATATTTCCCATTTTTATAACGCCTCTTCTCTTCCGCTTACCTACTGACGCGGTAATCTTTTATAGAGCTCGTACATTTTTTCTAATCGCTGAATTTCAGTTTCATCAGTGATTTCAACGTAGTATTTTTCTGCTTCCGGTATAGGCACGACAAATTCCGCTCGCACCAACTTACCGTGCTGATAGGATTCGATTAAACACATGTTAGCTTGCTTATCAGTGGTGGATTCACAGTAGAAATAAAACTTCACCTGTGGTTGCGTGTAGTAAGAACCAGCTTTTAGCTTCGTATCAAAACCAAGAACTAAATCGTGCGCGGGAATAAACCTACTCTCTTGAGTTAGGTCATTTGTGTAATTGTATTTCAAGTCTAAATCTCGGAAGATTGTTGGGTCCACCATCATAGGCTTCATTACTCTTCCTTTATCTAACCAGTAGACAAACAAAAAATGAGAAACAGGAATTTCTTCGCTCTCCGGGAAGACGGCAATGGTATTCATTGGTAGGGTAAATTCCATTTGTTGCTGCTTTTCAGTCGCTTTTGGGAAATTGTTCTGAGGGATACCGGGGAGCGGATTTGGTGAAACAAGCTGTAAGAAGATGCTCACGAGTTTACCGATTGGCAAGTTGCCCATACTCTTAAGAGTTATATGCTCCATCTCGTAAGGGAGTTTATTTTCGTCTTGGCTCAACAATATGAGTTCATTCGAGTTAGCCTTCCGAAAGCCGATGGGAAATATAGCGATGAAGGAGATAAACGTTTCCGTTAAGAGGTCTTCTGGTATTTCACGCAGCTCGCTTAATTTGAAAAGCTCAATTCCGTTTTCACGAGCGACTTTTCGCGCGCCATCCTGAAAGCCGGAGGCGGACACCATGATAGCTTTATTAGCTTTAGCTGCCCGGCTCTTCGTAACAAAAGCGTCTACCTTTTCGACCTTTACGGGTCTGGTCCAGTCCTTACATTCAATTAGGACTAGGTAGTCGTAGAAGTGAAATTTGAAACGAATAACAACGTCGAACTGCCTTCCCTCAATATCCTCGTTCCAGGTGACGGTTGCACCCTTCTCTTCGGCTGCGTGAATAGCAGCGACGATGCGTTCAAATTTTTGCCACTCGTGTCTCATGGATGACGATACCAACTAATTCCATCCTTTCGTTCCTCTTCAGTTAATTCTGCATTCAATCGTTCTATTAGCTTTATCGCGTTCGTTAACCCTTTAATCTTTTGGGATACACCTCAATAATCTCACCCGTAGCTGTCCGAAAATTGTATTTGCGAATTTCGTACATCCTTCGTTCCTCGATACCTTCTTTTGCCATATCGTCTCCTGTGGATTTGTCGTTTGACCGTTATATCAACTTCTCTGCTCAAATAAATCAAGTGAGCGACACCATTCATGATCTCCACATTAGTAATGGTTTTTTGTGCTCATCTATACAGTACGCAAACCTCAATTGTTAGCCGCCGCAAGTGTGAAGATGCAGATGATCCGACGTCTCTGCTATCCTTAGAACCACGGAATTCTTTGAAACTCCCTACGTCATGCACAATTCGCTCGCCAATTTGACGAGGCATGATCGTCGCTGATGAGTATGGACGATTAATACTCACGGCGAACCAGTACGACGGGCGCCATCTATCCGTAACAACGTATAGCCCATCCAGCGAGACTTCCTTCTCCCAGGGAGGTCGCGGCTGATGGGCCACGCACGTCGGCGGCCGGAACGGCTCGCCGAGAAACTCAAGAACATTCGAAACGCGCTTGGTCTTTCTCAGACTGAACTCCACAAGAGTTTAGGAGTCGAGGAAGACATTCCGTACACCAGAATCTCAGATTATGAATTAGGTAAGAATGAGCCTACGCTCATTGTTCTTTTGGAATACGCACGCGTAGCCGGCGTGCATCTCGAGACAATCGTTCATGATGGTTTGGATCTCCCCACAAAGCTTCCAGGCACTGTTAAGTACGAGCCCAGAAATCAATCTCGTTCGAAGCGACGCAAAGCGACTTGAGTAAACTCCCGTTACTCGATCCGCAATCATGCTCGCAGGTGCCACGAAGAAGCTCCCCACTGTTTTTGAAAACCAAGGTCTGGACCAGTCAGCAGCAACTGGCTGAAGTCACAGATCTGTACGTTCACATCCCTAGACCATGGATAAGGTGCTGGTTCCATATCTTAAGGCTGACGATGAGCGAGAACGCGAACAGCATCTCGACGAACTCCTCACGCATCATGCCGCGCCGTTGATTCGGCAAGTGCTTCGGCGAAAATTTGGCTTTTACGTTAGCGGCCAAGGTATCAACAAAAACAATCAAGACGCCGAGGATCTTTACCAAGAGGCAATAACACGTGTTGTCCAGGTACTCAATCAACTTCAAGCGTCATCAAACTCAACAGATATAGAGAACTTTAAGGCGTATGTATCACGCGTTACTTCAAACATTTGTATCGACTTCATTCGTGACAAATCGCCAACGCGCTCACGGTTGAATACCAGCGTGCGCGATCTCGTTCGAAGACATGAGGACTTGGCCTCATAGGTGTACAACAATGAGATACTTTGCGGTTTTGCAACCTAGCGGAACACCGGAAAGACTACGTTTTCAGACCAAGAATTTCGGGACATCGAAACAAGACTGGAAACGTTTAAATCAGCGTTCTCTTGCTGAACTATTTCCGAAAATTGAAGACAAAAGCAGGCTGTAAATCTCTGACCCAAATGGCTTTAAGTTAGTTCTCGGGATTCTCGGGAAAATCTATAGATATTCTTGCTTCCCAAGATGTTAAAAACAAGGAACTTACGGTGGACCAAAGACGGTTTTTCAAACTCTGCTCGCCTGCTTTCTGTTCTTGCTTTCATTTTTGCCTCTTTCAATGACGCCGCCAGAACAGCAAACTTCCAGCGTAGTAAACAAGAAGTTTGGCGTCGGACCGGGAGATTGAGATCAACCGAGCGGAAATAAAGATAGGCTATATTGTCGCGAGAGGTTTGATACGAAGTCAGCCGAAGCGATGTTTTTTGCGCCGCTTCACGTGATCATCCTACGTGAGAAATCACTTGATGGTCCAAGAGATCTTGTCACGCTATAGTCACGTGACTCGATGAGAATCACTGTCAAAGCATGTCAATGAGTGCAAATTCAAACTGCTCTGTAACGGCGGCAAGGTATAAGAAGTGTTGAAGTTATGTCACTCAATGTCAAAGTCTGCGTAATCCCCAGGACGCTTTCATAACTTCAAGGCGGTCGGTTCGAGTCCGACCCTCGCTATCACGATTTGTCGAAGGTCGCTTGGATTAATTTCAGCGGCCTTTCTTTTTTGCCACGTGGTATTCATAATTGCACGGACACTCAAACCTCAGCAGGACCAGGGTTCTGTACCGGCTATCGAAATACGATCAATCTCGATCGTGTTGCTGAAATAGCAAAGCCTCAAATGTACGATGCGCACAAATGTAAACACCAAACCCGGAGGAGATAATCCATGCTCTCTCGAAACGTTTCCCGGCAACGAACTGTCGTTAAATCGATCCTCTGGCTGCTGTGCGCTTCTTTGATGGCGCTTGCCACAATCATTCCCGGCCGAACTGAAAGCGCGCCCACAGCGACTCGTCCGAACCTGGCGACATTCAAAATCTACTGCGCCTCAAGTTTAGACCAACCCATTGTCTATTTCACCAATATCTTCGACGCAAATCTAAACGCGCAGTCGCAAATTAGCACGCTGCCGCTAGGCTCTGCGTTCAAAAATTACCTGGTAGAGGAATATGACTTCAAAAGTAGTTCGGGAGCCGGTTGTGGATTTTTCGATTCCCTTGCCAAGGCGGAAGCGAACAAACGACAGTTGATGGTCCAGGCCCAACAAGCGAACAAGCGGGTGGTGGAAATCAATTGGAATCATGGACCGTTATCCGAAACGCCTATGGGAGACGGCGCATCTATTGGCATCGCCGGACCAATACCTACTTATACCTTCTGCGCCATGCCCCGCGAAGTCACGATGTACTACAGTGCCGTGTTCAAGACAGCAGGCGGGCAAGTCAATCCCAAGTGGAACGATGCGTTCAACGAGTTCCTTTACAAGACGTATGGGTTTCATGCTGAAGTCGACGCGACGTGCACGATCATGGCCACGAACAGAGAGGCAGCAGCAATCCTCAACGCGCGAGTTACTGGGGCGCGTATCAATTCACACAAAGTCGTTGAGACTGGCTGGAAATTCGATCCGACCGGTACCTACAAGCCGGTTCCCAAACCAACGCCGAAAGCAGACGACGATCCAGAGCCAGTTCAGCGGCCGGTGGCGCCCAATCCCTCGCGACAAGCAAGTGATGCGGCGATGAAGGAGGTGCCCGCGGGCGTGGCTTACTGCCAAAAGGATCCTTCAATGTCTGCAATTTTTAATTGCGACAACTTTGGACGCGCCGTCTATAACTATCGGATGGCCCACATCAACGAATCTCCGGAGCCTTTGGCAAATGTCGTAGCGAAATTGAACTGCGTTGAATGTGTAGACCCGGTTCGCGTGAGTTCATGGGTGCAGAATCGTGCGACGGCAGACAAGCTGAGCAATAAAGCCACCAACTGCGTGACCCAGAGCGTCATCGTGAACCTTCAAAAGACACCTCAAGCGCATCGTCTTAAGGAGTTCTATAGTGAAGCTGTTGCGACATGTGGGAGATAAGGGCCGCACGTTCGCATCACAGGCGGCGAATTTTCTCCCACAATAGATCGCTTTCTGAAGGAGCATTTGTTCGCGGATATTTTCGACAGCGATGTTTTGAACTATCGGCAGCGCGAATTAGCCACGATCTCGGCGCTCGCGGCAATGCCGGGTGTCGAAGGGCAGTTAGCAGCTCGTCTGTCAATCGGGATGAACACCGGACTGACGAAAGCTCAATTAGACAAGTGTTTGATTCGATCGAAAAAAACATCAGCAGGGAGCAGGCTGAAACAGCGCGCCAATCACTGGCTAAAATCATCGCTGCCAACCAAAACAAATAGCAATGAACAAATTCATCATCGCGTTTTTAGTCTTGATAATGATGCTTACGAGTTACGACGCGGTTTCCGCGCAGCAAAAAGATATGTTGGTGCGTATTTCGGAATCGAAATAGTTCCTGAATACCTTGACGAATACCAAAACCATCTTGAAAGAAGAATCAGCAGCTTCGGTGACATTGGAGTCGGGCGTGATCGCTATTTTCCCGCTGCTTGAAAAGGAAGTCCAACGCAGATCAGGATTCTGGAAATTTATGCGGGCCGCGAAGCCTACCAGTCGCATCTGAGAACGCCGCATTTCGAAAAATATAAAACCACGACGTTGAAGATGGTGAAAATCACTAAAACTGATTGACATGGAAGCAATAGATGCTGAGACGATGACTAGAATATACAAAAAGTTGAAACGAGGATGATGAGTTCAGAAGAACAATTCTCAGCGGAAGAGTTAAAACAGATTGCTGAAACGGCTGACGTTTCCGTGATGACCGTCATTTCAGCGATCTGAAAGACTGCCATCAATCGACACATGCAAAATACAGTATCCAGCGCGTTATCCCATTTGTTGACATACGAGAAGAGTGCCAGAATAACGCCCGCTGACTCTTACGATTTTGAATGAGTGGCGACGGCTCGAACATCAAGATTCGCGAAGCAGCGAATGCTGACCTGCCGCACTTGGGCAGGCTTGGCGCACTTCTGGTCCAGGAGCATCACGACTTCGACAGACGACGTTTCCTGGCCGCGAAGAACCGTACGGTTGCTGCTCGACACAATTATTTCACGTCTTAAGTCCCGCGGTGTTCCACGTGTTGTGCTGTCGACCGCCGCCAAAAACGAATCGGCCCAGCGCCTTTTCGCACGGAGTGGTTTCCGACCCACGATGATTGAGATGACGCGCGAGTTGGATGAGACAGAACAGTCCAATGAATGACATTGCTATTAATTGGACTGAGTGGAAAACATGAACTTAACGACATTCGCGGGTTGGGAAAACTTTTATGTGATTGTAGGCTCGTCTGCCGGTGCGCTGATTGGTTTACAGTTTGTTGTTATGACGTTGGTGGCTGAAAAAATCAAGCCTTCTCCCAAAACGACTGACGCGTTTGCTACCCCCAGCGTCATTCATTTCGCCGTAGTGTTGTTGCTATCAGCGCTCCTGAGTGCTCCGTGGCATGGAATTGTGGTGGTTGCACTTCTATGGGGATTCGTTGGTCTCGGTGGAATCGCGTACACCGTTGTTGTTGCTCGGCGTCTGCGAAAGCAAACTCAGTACAAGCCTGTCTTGGAAGACTGGCTATGCCATGTTCATATTCCTTTAGCGGCCTATGCAATTCTTGTCGGATCAGCCCTTGCTGCTCACTCCTATTTGCGCACTATTCTCTTCTGCGTCGGAGCTGCCGCGCTGTTGCTGCTGTTTGTCGGAATTCACAACGCCTGGGACGCTGCTATTTACGTGATTGCTCATGGACACCCGGAGAGCAATCGCAAGGAGTAGTCCTGGTTGAGGTCCTTAGACTGATTTCTCGCGAACGAAGGCCAATCGGACAACTCAAACCCTGCACAAACAGTTCCAAAGAGACTTGTTGTAAAGTTGCTGTAATCTTCTTTGCGGTTTATGCAGCCGTCTTATCATTAAAGGTCAAAGCCGGTCGGCGATTCCATATTCAGTAATCACATGATGGTTAGAGGATATTGGAGGGTAAGAGATCTCATTCCGAGGGAGTCGCCCGGTCCATTAAAGGTAAACCGCTGCCTTACGACCGCTCTGCTGAATGCCGCCTGATGGCTAGATAGACGCACCTCACTAACACGATTCTAGAGATGGTGAGGGCATGCTTGAAAGTTAGAGCGACAAGCGTGACACCGAATTGCTGCCGCCATTGGAGACCCAGATGTTCGTGCCGTCGAAGACGACGCCCGAGGGAGACTTGCCGACCTTGAACGTGTTTACTACTGCACCACGCTTAGTCTCAATCTGCGCGACTGAGCTGTTCCCATAGTTCGCCACCCAGACATAACCGTTGACAAACGCAATCCCAAACGGACCATCGCCGACGGCAATCGTATTCAACACCTGACCGTCTGACGCACGCAATTGCGTCACGCTGTTTCCGTAGAAATTCGTGACCCATATGTTTGTGCCATCGAACGTGATTCCCACGGGGCCCTTGCCGACTCGATACGTTCCCAGCTTAACGCCATCTGTGCCGCGTAACTTCGTGACGCTACTACTGTCATTATTTACGACCCAGATATTCTCACCGTCATACACAATCCCCATCGGCCGTTTTCCAACGACATAAGTGCAACTGGCGCCATCGCTCAAACGCAGCTTCGTAACCGTATTGTCGCCGCCATTTGCTACCCAGACATCCTTGCCGTCGAACGTCAGGCCCTGAGGCTGCTGGCCCACGGTTATAGTTGCGACCAGCGAACCGTCCTTAGCGAGAAACTTCATCACGTTGTTGCTCATCTGGTTTGCGACCCAAACGTGTGTGCCGTCATAAGTGAGAGCTACGGGCCGCGTCCCGGTTTCAAACGTGCCCATGTTCAGGCCATCGCTCGCACGCAGCTTCATGAGACTGTCACTCTGCTGATTTGCTACCCAAACGTTGCTGCCGTCAAAGACCATTGCTTCCGGCCGCCGTCCGACCTCGAAATCTGTTGATTGAGGCGCAGGGTCCTGCAGTTGCGCCTTCGAGTGCGATACAACGAGCGACAGAAACATGAATAACACCACACGCCTTGCTGAATTTCCTTTATTGTTCATTTCTTTTACCTGAAGCCGCAGATGACGCCGATTAATCGGCGTTCATCTGCGACCCCAATTTGCCTACGTTCTAGCTTTGGCGTTTATGACTATGAACATCATCGGCCTTCGGATCCATCCACAGAATCGATTCGACGATCCATGGCGGGTTGGCTTGCCCCGGACACATGGCCCACCATTGGTGCGCCTCATTCCCGTAGCGAATCATCCCGATGTGGTTCGTCACGTCCTTATCCAGTTTGGCTTTTGCATCGGAAAAACCGAGTTTTTTTCGCAGCAAAGCGATCTCGTCAGACTTGCCGGTCAGGAACGTCCAGCCGGGTTTCAATTTGTGCATCTGCACGTAGTGCTTCAGTTTCTCGGGAGTATCCTCATCGGGCTTGAGCGTGATCGAATACATAAAAATGTCGCGGCCCACGCGTTTACCCAGAAGATTCTGCACCCGTTTCAAATTTTGCGTAACCGGAACACAGATGCCTTCGCATTGCGCATACATGAAATTAATAACGACGATCTTATCTTTGATCAAATCGTCGTAGAAGTGCACTTTCTTGCCTTCGTGCGTCGTGAGTTCGAAGTTCGGAAAGTAGCGGGCCTGAAGCTTTTCCCTTGATGACTTTGTTGCCCACGAGCGATCAAACAAGCTACCGGCCCGACTTGTTACGACCGTTGCCAGCGGCGCCACCGCCAGGCCCGCGAGCATTTTTCTTCTATTTATCTTTGACATTTTAAGCTCCTTTCTTAGTCGCGGTTAACGGTGCGAATCACAATTACTTTCATTGTTGTTTCCGACGTCATCAATATCAAACCGCAACATCATCGCGTGGTCTTCGTGGATGATGTTGTGGCAGTGCATCGGATAACGTCCGGTGAAGTCTCGGAAACGGAAGTAAATACTGACATCATCATTCTCGCCGAGCCTGATGACATCCTTACGACCCCTTTCGATCAATGTCGGAGTGTTGCGGTTGCGGCTGAGAACCTGGTGCTCTTCGAAGTGAATGTGTATTGGGTGCGACCAGTCGAATCCACCTTCAAGGTTCCAGATCTCTGCCGTGTTGCGCTTAACTCTGAAACGGACTTCATTACAGTCGAAGAGTTTGTCGTTAATGACCCATTGCCCGTTATTGCGGTCAAACTTGAAGCACCGCTGGATGCGCTCAGTTACTCTCGTGGGCACCTGATAGAACGTCGGGTTAGTCGCGGGATTGACGCTGTTATCGGTCACGGGATCAGAGACCACTCGGAACTGGAGCACTTTATTGCCTTGTCCCGCGGGAAGAATGTTGGTTGTTGGTCCTGCACCGTCACATTGTTCCAGACGGTTTTCGAGGTGAATGATGCTGCCTGCGGCGAACGATGAGAAGTCGACAATCACGTCCATGCGCTCGGCGACGGCGATCATCAATCCACTAGTTGTTTGTACTGGATTCTTCAGTAGATTGCCGTCATTCGAGATGATCCAGAAGGGATGGTTTGTGAGATCCGACTTCGTGAGGTACATCCGATAGAAACGTGACGGCCCGCCGTTGAGCCAGCGGAAACGATAACGTCGCCGTTTCACTTCAAAGAAGGGTTGGATCTTTCCATTTACAAGAAACTTGTCGCCGAGAATGCCGTCGCGGTTTGCGAGGTCAAAGGCGAGCAGCCCGTCGTCCGGATCGAAGTTCTTGTCGTTGAACATCATCGGAATGTCGAACTGCGGGAAGCTCGGGAGACGAAATCCGGTCGTCTCGTCGCCGGTGTCAAACTGGTTGAAGAGCAGGTAGAACCCGGCGAGGCCCTTGTAGACGTTCTGCGACGTGAAATCGACGCGGTGATCGTGATACCACAGCGTGCTCATCGACTCATTGATGTCCCCATTGGGTGGGTGGCTTGAGGCGAATCCTGCCAGGACATTCGGATAATGTTGGTCGTACCACTTACCCACGCCGAAAAAGTCACATGGAAAGCCGTCGCTTTCTGACGGTGTGTGGCCGTTGTGTAAGTGCGTCGAAACTGACTGTAGTCCGAAACCTCCATTGTTTGCGGGAAGGTCGTTGAAGTTTCTGACGAGGATCGGTTCTCCGTAGCGCGCAACGTAGGTCTGTCCGGGAACTGTACCGTTGAAGGTCCAGAGTCTTTGCAACGGCAATTCCGGATGCATGCTGATCAACGCTTCTCTTTCGTGGACCTCGTAAAACTTCTGCGGCGGTAACGTCGTTAACGCCTGGTGTGGCCGAGTGCGTGCTTCGCCCGCTGCTGTGTTTGGGTTTACTGTCGGCGCTGGACTAAGTGACGCGACGGATTGGGCGATTGGCGGGATTGGCAAAGGCTCGACAAACGGAGTCGTTGGCGGACTGACCGGCGTCCCGTTTCCGCCGGAGCCATCCCACCATCTGCGGTCGCAGTCGCTGCCGAAGCTGCCTCCACCGCTGAACTGAGCTCGAGCACTCAAACCGTTTTTCTGTATCAGGTAGCCGGCGCCGGTTAACAAACCTGCTTTAATCATGTCACGGCGGTTCAAGCGTGCTGCGATTATTTCGCGGCGGTTTTTCGCAGCGTTGCGTATTTCTCTCTCTCGCCGCCGATTTCGCTTGGAAATATTGGCCATAGCGTTCTCCTTGTAGGGGACTCGGCAAACACACTACATCGCCAAGTCGGATGAGCCTATTCATGCGAGGTTAGTTATTGAGTTACCTACTTACTGATACGGCCGAAGGATGCTTTGGAAGGCAAAATTAGCATTTCCAGCGAATCAGTATTGACGAGAGACGCGCCTCGATGACGGAGGTGTGCTCGCTAAGTTCTGGGCTTTATGAGATTGCTAAAATGTCGGGTACAACCAAGGATGATAGCGGGCGCACTCTACTCCGTACCTGGGGGCAAGTCAAGAAAATTTCTACAGAAATTTATGTGGAAATTGTGTGTTGAGGAATTGAGAGACAGAACTCAGGAATGGAGATGTTGTTGACGATTATCTGAGCGGAATTTCCTATTTGATATTCCTCCCGGTATACGTGGCCCCAAAATAACAGCACACGACTTACCCGATGGTAAGGAATGTGAAAGATTCGGGTGCTTTCCTCTTAGGGCTTGCGTGCTTTCCGACTATTGATGCCGGCAGACATGCACAACTGCCCGTGCGCGTGGACTACTCCTCTCACCGTGGGCATTAGCCTGTAGTCAATTACGAATCATTAAGCAAGGACGCAGTGCTCTGGGGCAGTAGTGGTCGGTAGTTTGCGCATAGACTTGTTTACAAATTGTGAGTATCCTTTGGGCGACTTGTGATGTGTCGTCCACAAGACTTGATTGATGAGGAGTACGTTATGAGCACAGCTGTTTCAACGAAGACAAGCACCTGGAATATCGATCCCGTTCACTCAACAGCACAGTTCAAAGTCAAGCACATGATGATTTCTAATGTGAAGGGTGAGTTCACAAAGATTACCGGAAAACTGGTGCTGGATGAGTCTAACATCACAAAGTCACAGGTTGAGGCTTTCATCGACGCCACGACTATCAATACGCGAGAACCGGATCGAGATACTCACCTGAAGAGTGCCGACTTTCTGGACGTTGAGAAATTTCCGAACCTCAGTTTTAAATCGACTCAGATTTCGAAAAACGGTGAGAATGAACTTTCTGTAGAAGGCGATCTCACGATGCGTGGTGTAACTCGCAAGGTAGTTTTTGAGGTCGAAGGTCCTAGTCCGCCAACGAAAGATCCATGGGGCAACACTCGAATTGGCCTCTCGGCTACCACTCGTGTCAATCGCAAGGATTTTGGTCTGAACTGGAACTCCGTACTAGAAGCTGGCGGGATATTGGTGGGTGAGGAGGTAGCGATATCCTTAGACGTTGAGTTCGTCAAGGCCTAAGCCGTGTTTCAATCGTCACTCATATCTACCTCAATTGAGTTCTACCTCTTTACTCTTTCTCCCTTAGTCCGACATTGAGCCGGCCTGCTTGCGTCAAGGCATAAAAATCATTGCCGCGCTCCTCCAACAATCCATCCTTAACCAGATGCTCGACCGTATCAAGCACAGCAGTGCGAGCATCAGGGTCATTACCTCCTGCCTCGAACAATACGTGCAGATCGAGGGTCTCCTTGTTGAAGGACCCAAACATAGCCAGGATTTTTCCGGCCAGCACATCCATATCTATTCTTTGCTTTGAGCGATGACTTTTACTCATTTGTTCAAACTCGGGAAGTGACCTATGTCACAGTCTGCCACTCGTGATCTTCACGTAAGAGCACTCGTCGGGGTCATTTTGTACGATTGTAAAGCGCATGAGTTGACTTGTAAAAAGGTCTGGCCGAGCCGATCATATACAGCGATTTAGAGCATATGGAAGCCCCATCTGACATTGTCACCCTGTTCGACTGCGACAATACGCTGCTCGACAATGATCACGTGGTGGCAGATCTGCGAGCTCATCTGGAACGCGAGTTTGGCGCCGAGAACCGAGACCGCTATTTCGAAATCTTTGAGGCGTTGCGTAAGGAGTTGGGTTACGCAGACTATCTGGGTGCACTGCAACGCTACCGGCTCGGCGCTAATAACGATCCTCGTCTACTCAAAATGTCTTCATTTCTCGTTGACTATCCGTTCGTTGATCGACTCTATCCGGGGTCGCTTAAGGCAATCAAGCATTTTGGTAAGTATGGACCAACAGTCATTCTGTCAGATGGCGATGTGGTTTTTCAGCCCCACAAGATCCAGCGCTCGGGATTATGGAACGCGGTCGACGGTCGAGTGCTTATCTATATTCACAAAGAAAGTATGCTTGATGACGTCGAACAGCGGTATCCGGCCCAGCACTACGTGATGGTCGACGACAAGCTCCGCATCCTTGCAGAGATGAAAAAGGTTTGGGGAAATCGGCTAACAACCATCTTTCCACGCCAGGGCCATTACGCCCTCAATCCCGACAATGTTGCTACGTATCCCGCTGCCGACCTTACAGTCGAGCATATAGGCGACTTGGTTGATTACGATCTGTCGATCTTGCTCGACAAGGTTGCGGCGCGCCGGGTGGAATAGGTATTTATCTATGAACGTGAGTCCAGCCGCAGGAAAACCGCCGGACGCAGGGATGCTGGTTAATGTCCCAAGGTTGATCACGGCGTATTACACGGATGTGCCTGACCCCTCGATCCCCGCACAACGAGTCGGATTCGGCACTTCGGGTCATCGTGGTTCGGCTCTACAAAAGGCTTTTAATGAGTGGCATATCCTCGCCATTACGCAGGCAATTTGTCTCTATCGAAAACTGCAGCACACAGATGGTCCACTGTTTCTTGGAATGGACACTCACGCCCTTTCTGTACCGGCGTTTACGAGTTCGCTCGAGGTGCTGGCAGCAAACGGCGTGGAAGTAATGATCGCCGAAGGAGACGAATACACTCCGACACCCGCTGTATCGCATGCGATTCTCACTTACAACCGCGGGAGAAAGACCGGGCTCGCCGACGGAATCGTGATCACACCATCGCACAATCCTCCTGACGACGGCGGCTTCAAGTACAACCCCCCAAACGGCGGGCCTGCGGAAACTGACGTCACCAACTGGATCGAGGCAAAGGCGAACCAGTTTCTCGAGAGCGCGCTGCAAGGTATTAAAAGGATCCCCTTCGAGCAGGCTCTGCGCGTCTCCACTACACACCGGCACGACTTTCTCAACGCGTACGTAAATGATCTGGCAAATGTTATTGACATGGATTCAATTCGCCGCGCGAAGGTGAACATGGGAGTGGATCCGCTTGGCGGGGCAGGCGTCCACTATTGGGCGCGAATTGCTGATCAGTACAAGCTAGACCTTACTGTCGTAAACGAAATCGTGGATCCGACTTTCCGTTTCATGGCCGTGGATTGGGACGGTCAGATCCGCATGGACCCATCCTCTGCTTACGCCATGACAAATCTGATCGGACTGAAGGATCGCTTCGACATTGCCTTCGCTTGTGACACGGACCATGACCGGCATGGAATTGTCACGCGAACTGGTTTGCTTCAGCCCAATCACTATCTGGCGGTCGCCATCTACTACCTTTTCCAACACCGACCCAAATGGAGTAACGCGGCGGCCGTGGGTAAGACCGTGGTGAGCAGTCAGATGATCGATCGCGTTACAGCAAAACTCGGCCGTAAGCTCTACGAGGTTCCGGTCGGCTTCAAGTGGTTCGTGGATGGCTTGCTCAACGGCACGCTGGGTTTTGGTGGAGAAGAGAGCGCGGGTGCGTCTTTCCTGCGTCTCGACGGCACTGTTTGGACCACCGATAAGGATGGAATTGTTCCGGCCTTGCTGGCGGCGGAGATCACCGCACGTATGGACCGCGATCCCGGACAGATCTATCAGGAACTGACAGGCGAGTTCGGAGAGTCGGTATACATTCGCACGGAGGCTCCTGCCACGGCCGAAGAAAAAGAGATTTTAAGGAGACTTTCTCCGCAGCAAGTTCGCTTGAAAGACCTTGCCGGCGAACAAATCCAAAACATCCTCACGCATGCTCCGGGTAATGGCGCACCCCTCGGCGGTCTGAAGGTGATGGCAGAGAGCGGATGGTTCGCGGCGCGTCCGTCCGGTACTGAGGACATCTACAAGATTTATGCAGAAAGCTTTCGGGGAACGGAGCATCTTCAGCGCCTTTTGGATGAAGCACAGACAATCGTCAGCAATGCTGTTGCTGAAGCTGTTCGTTCCAGGAGCACGGCAGAGGAGCCATTATGACTGACCATGTCGTAGGATTCTGATCGTTAGGTAGCACTCGCCAACGCCCTGGAGTTTGTATTCATTCCGTCAGCGGCTTCTCTGGTGGCGACGGTCTGCGTCTTCGCATCTCCAGCTACCAAATTCGAAAACGCTAGCACCACGAACAGTACGCCTACTGTCAGGGTCGAAAGCACGTAGAGGACAGCGGCTTGTTCCTCCAACAACAAGGCAAGAACCGCAGCCGCCGCAAATAGCCGAAAGAGCTTTCGACGACGACGTCTCTGTATTTTAATTTTTTCCTGGTGTCTCATTGAATCAATCCCCTTTGCGTTTTGTTTGATGGTGCACTCCTATGCGGTGCTTCCGCGTTCAGAATGGACCAACTCATCTGCCGCCTTCGTTTTCCCATTTCTCAATTACCAGCATAAGGTGAATTCAAAGAGCACGAAACCGTGTTATCACGCGTGCATGGCAGGTATTTTCACCGTGCTTTAACCATAACGGCGCAGGCTAAGTGTTAACACCTGTCAAACTTTAGTGTTAACAATAGCATCCGGCTTTGAGCGTAGCCGTACGGCGTGACATTGAATCTCTCGCTGGAGTATTTTACTTTGAAGGAATAATTCATGATCACACTCGAGCGAATCCTTTGTCCAACCGATCTGTCTGAAGATGCCGAACGTACTCTACGGTATGCAGTAGCCCTGGCACGCGCTTCGGGTGCGAAGCTTTTTATTTGCCACCGTCCAAAAGCGCAGGCAGATGAGGAGGAAGTGCTACAGCAAATAGAGGAGCTCGTAGCGGCGGGCGAAACAGCTCCAGGCGCGAACGTTGACGATGCTGCTCCGGTTGCCTGGGAAAGCTTGTTGCTCGATGGTTCGGATCTTGGAACGATCATCACCCGCGCCGCAGAGTTGCGGCAAGCAGACCTGATCTTAATGCGCTCACGACGTCGCCCACTTGCAGCCGCGTTGCTTGGCTCGACTGCTGAAGCGGTTGCACGCGTTGCACCATGCCCTGTGCTGGTAATGCACGCAGATGAACGCGAGTGGATCGACAGTGCAACCGGTGCTATTTCAGTTCGCCGGGTTCTTGTAGCGCATGATTTTTCGCGTTACTCGCAAGTGGCCCTTCAGTACGCGTTGAACCTGGTGCAGCTATATCAGGCAGAGTTGCACTTGTTACACGTGCTGCCGCCCCCGATCGTCGATGAACCGGAGATTGCCTGGGTAGGTGACGAAACAAACACTCCCTATCATCAAGCTGCGCGCCGTCTTCAGGAAGCGGTTTCCGGAGAAGTCCATTTGTGGTCCAAGGTCAAACATCCGGTGCAGTATGGTCAGCCTTACGGGGAAATATTGGCGTACGCTGAAACGAATGAAATCGATCTGATCTCAATGGGTGCACATGGTACCGGCTTTGGCATACGTACTTTGTTCGGATCAAATGTAGATAGGGTCCTGCGTCAAGCACGGTGTCCGGTGTTAATAGCCCATCCGCTTCACCAAGCCGAAAACAAGAGCGCATCGGCATGATCTATAAGCCGTCCTTCGGGCAGACCTCTGGTTCTCATGTCGCCGGTGGTTACAGTGCCGCCAACGAATTCACTGGATTAATTGCATAAGAGATTTAGACGTCGAGTTCGGCACGCGTTTGTAGCAGTCGCGTGATGTGCCCTCGTGAAATGATTCCGGCAAGGGCTCCGCCCTGGACTACGGGAACCTGATTCACGTCCTCACGGCCCATTAGCTCAAGCGCTTCCGTTACCGGCCGCTCTGGTCCAACTGTGCTCAAACTCTCCAGCGAACGCATTACATCGCTCACGGTTGTATACGGCCAGCGGGCCCGCGCAATCGTCTTAACCTCGTGCGGCGTAATGATACCGGCGGGGCGGCCCTGTTCCAGAACGACAAAACAGCGATGACCACTGGGGAGAAGGTGGTCATGCACAAACGTCTCAAGATTTGAGTTCCCGTCTACGACCGGGAATTGTCGCGTCATTACGTCACCTACCCTCACACCGTTAAGCCGTTCGGCAATCTCAACCTGCGCGCCACTCGCGCGCGCCGCATCGAGCAGAAACCAGCCTATAAACGCCAGCCACAAACCGCCGAACCCGGCGCCGCCGAAGAAACGCAAAATTCCGATCATGATAAAACCGAAGGCTACGAACTGGCCTACCACTGAAGCAATCCGAGTCGAACGGTTAGCGTCTCCGGTTATCCACCAAACGATCGCGCGAAGCACGCGCCCACCGTCAAGAGGGAACCCTGGAATCATATTAAAGATCGCGAGGGCGATGTTAATGACACCGAGCCACATGAACATCGCTGCGATGGGCCCGTTGGGTTCGTCTGCAAGATTCCAGCCTAAGATATAAGCCAGCACAAGGCAGATCACTCCGATCAAGACGCTCGCGACGGGACCCATAATTCCCATCCAAAACTCAGTCTTGGCGTCAGCCGCGTCTTTCTCGATCTGCGCTACTCCTCCCAACGCAAATAGAGTAATAGCGCGCACTGGAAGTCCTCGCAGTTTTGCAACGGCAGCATGCGAAAGCTCATGCAGCAGAATGGACACAAAGAAAAGAAGTCCGGTAATGATTGCTGTGGTCCATGTCGTCGTATTACTCCAGTCAGGATGCACTGCTGCAAATTGACTACGAAGCGATAGTGTCACCAGCAAGGCGATTATGATCCAACTGTAATGGAGCCCAATCGCAATACCGAAGATGCGTCCCAGCTTAATATGAGCTCGCATAACATACGTTGGATGAAAGGCCGCTTACGGCGACAATTCCTGGTTTTTGAGCTTTTAGGTGCATCACGAAGTCATTCTTTGCCGATCTATTTTCTGCTTGCTGCCGCAACGCTCAGAGTAGGGTCGGCTCCGTCCCAGGTAACGTCCGCGGTTGGACCATAGGTTGAAGGCACTTTCTTATCAAGCAACTTGAGATAAACGGTAAGCTGAGTGCGATGATGACAAGTGTGCAAGACACGACGCCAGAAAATCCAGATCCGCTCGCGCTCCACATCGAAGAAAGGCATCACCTCCAGCCACCACTGCTCGCTCTGGCTGGCAAGAAACATCAAACGTGGGTGGACCAGCTCAACCATGCGCGCAGCAAGATCCTCAGGGGTGCGACTCTCAGGCAAAACTGCGGCCGCGGGCGGCTCGGGCAGTCCCAGAAACTCGCCAAAGAAGCGACGAGCTGACAGCAACTCGTGCTCCATGATCTCGCGTACGGTACTTGAACGTGAATGCGGTCGAAACGAAAGTTCGTCGGCCGTGAATTCAAGCCACACAGAATTTAGCTTGTTGGCTTCGCTGGCATAAGTATTCAGCAAATGCTGAAAGATGAGAGCTGAAGCTCGTGGTATTTCCGAATCGGCAATGGCAGTTTTATCGTAGTTCATTGTTCCTGAAACGCAAGGAGGTGTTATTCGCCCTTCTGGTCAGAGAATATGAACAGGGGAATCACTTTGAACGACTTCTGGAAAACAATCTTTCTCAAGGCTTCCAATTCTTGTCCTGACTCTCTTCCTTAGCTGCAAGAACCTTGTCCAGAAGCTCACGAGCGTTTTTCTTCGCATCCTTTACCGGCTGATCCATCGCTTCGGCCGCAGCCTCAAATGTTTTGTTGGTAATATTCTCGGGGTTGCCCATGTCATTATTTGGCATCCCACATCCGCAGTTGTAACACATGGAATTGGTCCTCGATTTGTCTCCTGAAACAGTGTTTCAAGGCTTTGGGGGTGTACGTATTTGCGGAGGTCGTTCGCCCGCATCTTCTTCGCGCTCAAAAGATTCAATTACGTCTTGCCGCTCAGCCTGCCGGCGTTTCTCACGCTCATAACTTTCACGAGGGTCGCGACCTGTTACAGCCCGATACCACGCAGGATGATGAGTCCAGGCCCACTTGTCAGTTACCGTACCATCGATCATTGATCGGAACGTTCCGGGTTGGTGTGCCGTGCCCTCGTAGATATGAATGATGAAGCCACCCAGCATTACCAGTCCGGCGACATCATGCACCACATAACTGATCGCCACCGAGATACGTGGAAAGACATGATCGAACCACATCAAGATTCCTGTAATCAGAAACAGCACCGCACTGATCGCAATGACCCAGAAATACAGTTTCTGGCCGCCATTGAAGAATCCGGTATCTTCTGGTTCGACGACGTCCGTATTGGTCGCGTACTCCTTCAACCGGCGAACGAATTTGCTGTCGGCGCTGGTCCAGGCCATCGGAACAAACCAGTTCACGAACTGCAAAAGAAAGAACACCTCGAATCCGAGACCAAACCACGGATGCAGGAACCGTGTTAACGCCCCGCCGCCGAACAAAGGAGTAAGCCATCGATACAGCCATGGTGAGTAGACTGCGAACCCCGTCAGTAACGAGAGAATAAAAAAGATCGCTACTGACCAGTGGAGGAAACGCGTATAGACAGGATGGCGCAAGAGTTCACCGCGCCTGATTCTGGTCGTGCCGATCCGAGCAAATTCTCCTCTTGCCTTTTCGTCAAAACCTTTGGCGGTTACGCTCATGGCTGCTCCTTTCTGCCAGCCTCGATTTCCTCACGCGGACCCGTTCGAATTTCCGGTCCTGCTGGTTGAGGTAACTTCGGACCATAAACAATTCGATGGAAGAAGACTGCTCCGATGCCCAGGACGGCCATTACTAATCCAGTCGGTTTCGCTAACCATTTCCAGATCGTATAACTCGGCGGTATCACCGGATCTTTAGGCAGTCCATAACGCTCGGGATTGTTGATGTCGTGTAAGACATAAATGACGTGAGTTCCCTTGATCGAAGCCGGATCATAAACGCCTGCATTCGCGAAGCCCGATACTTCGCGTAGTTGCTTCGCGCGCAACCCCGCGATTTGAACCATGTCGCTCTTTGTACCAAAGTGAAGACAACCGGTTGGACAGGCCTTGATACAGGCCGGCTCAAGTCCCTGGCCTACTCGATCTGAACAAAGCGTGCACTTGTAAACCTTCTTGGTTTTCAGGTTGAACTTAGGAATATCGAACGGGCATCCAGAAATGCAGTAACCACAACCAATGCAATTGTCCTGCTGGAAGTCGACGATGCCGTTTTCGTATTTGATGATGGCGCCGTCGGCCGGACACGCTCGCAGGCAACCTGGATCCTCGCAGTGCATGCACTGATCCTTGCGCATCAGCCACATCAAATTACCATCATGCTCGTCCTCGGCAAATTTGATCAGGTTCCAGTAGTTCCATTCCGTTGATGGCATCGTTTGGTAAGTATCATCAAATGTCGTCTCCCTGAATGGATGATCGTTCCACTCGACGCATGCTACTTCACACGCCTTGCACCCAATACAAGTTGTTACATCGATATACTTGCAAACAGCTTCCTCTCGTCGCGTGCCTTGGCCGGGAATCGGTCCAGGATGGGCCGAGATCTCCTGAATCTGAAATGTTCGTGGATTACTCATCTCCGCCCTCCTCTCTAGGCTTTCTCGAGTTTTACAAGAAAACCTTTGAACTCTGGTGTGTAAGCATTTGGATCAATCGCGGCGGGCGAAAGCGAATTTGCCGGAGTCAGCGATGTCTTCCCTTCATCTTCCGCTATACCGCGATAGCCCCAGTGAATGGGTACGCCAATCTGATAAGTCTTCTTGCCGTCAATCATCATTGGCTTAATGCGTTTGGTAACCATCGCTTTCGCGACGTAAACACCACGGGCGCTGGTGACTTTGACCTTTTCGCCTCCCGTGATTCCCATCTCATCCGCGAGTTGTGCCGGCACTTCGACGAAGGGCTCAGGCACGAGTTGGACGTTCATCGGATTGTTCTTGGTCCAGTAGTGATAATGCTCGGTCAAGCGATAGGTCGTGCAGACGATATTGAAGCCTTCCGCGGGTGTGCCCAGCTTATCCATGTCTGATTTGAAGATCCTCGCGACAGGGTTATTCGACTGCTGCGGATGCAATGGATTCGCGATCGGACTTTCGACCGGTTCGTAATGCTCGGGGAATGGACCATCGGCGAAGGCCGCCAGAGGACCAAAGATCCGTCCTACACCTTCCGGGTTCATAATGAATGGTCCCATATGATCGGCCGGTTTTGAATCAGCTTTGAAGTCAGGCACATCGTTCCCGACCCACCTTTGTTGTGCTTCATTCCACCAAACCTGTCTCCGTTCCGGATCCCAGGGCTTGCCGGACGGGTCGCACGAAGCGCGGTTGTACATCACTCGACGATTGGCCGGCCACGACCAGGCCCAGTTTGGGTAGATTCCCAGACCTGAGGGATCTTCCGTGCCGCGGCGCTGCATCTGAGGGCCTGCCTCCGTCCATGAACCCGAATAAAGCCAGTTGCCACAGGCAGTGGTTCCGTCATCGCGCAGCCAGGCAAAGCCGGGCACTTGTTGTCCTGCTTTGATTGTTACACCGGGCTGCGTGGGATCCGTCAGGTCGGCAAGTGCTCTGCCACTAATTTCCTTTGCCAGGTCAGCAAGCGCAGGATTGTGCGTATTAATGTAAGGCCAGGTGAGATTCAGAATCGGATCCGGAAACTTTCCGCCTTCTTTTTGATAGAGCTCACGCACTTTCAAAAAGATCCGCGCCACAATCTCCTGATCGACTTTTGCATCGCCTGGGGGTGGCACGGCCACATATTTCCACTGGAGCCAGCGGGCCGAGTTAACGAAGGTCCCATCCTTTTCAGCGAAACCGGCGCCCGGAAGACGATAGACCGTCGTATTGATCTTTTTCATATCGTCTTTCGTTATGCCTGGAGAATTCCAAAACTCGGCTGTCTCTTCCGGGAAGAGGTCGCAGACCACCAGCCAATCCGCTTTCTTCAAAGCCTCGATGTTTTTGCGCGAGTTAGGGCCAATCGAGACACCGTTCATGCCGAACGCGAAGAGGCCTTTGACCTTACCCTGGTACATCTCATCCCACATCTCCGTCCAGGAAAACTTGCGATCGATCTTGGGAAGATAGTGGTAGTTAAAGTCATTTTCCTTTTTTGCCGAATCACCGTAGAGAGCCTTCAGAAATGAGACTGCAAACTTTGGAGTGTTCGACCAGTAGTTAAAGGAGTCCCATTCTGTCGGTTTAGACGCTGTAGGAGTTGTCCGCTTCAGATAAGTTGCCAGGTCGGTGTCTGTCGGAGCGGGTATCTTGAGGTAGCCGGGAAAGATATCGAACACGCCACCCATATCGGTGGCGCCTTGAATATTCGAATGACCACGCAGCGCATTTACGCCTCCCCCTGCACGACCGACATCGCCCAACAACAATTGCAGAATAGCGGCTGTGCGAATGATCTGTGTACCGCTAGTATGTTGCGTCCACCCGACTGCGTAGATAATCGTCGCCGCCTTCTTCATGTCACCATCTTTACGAATGGAGGTAAAGAGATCGGCTGCCTTGAGGAATTGATCTTTCGGGATACCCGTAATGCGCTCCACCATCTCCGGCGTGTAGCGCGAGTATTGCTGCTTCAGTAATTGAAAGACCGATCGCGGATGCTGCAACGACAGATCATAGGCAACATTTTGGGGAAGCATTGGCGGAGGCTTAGAACCTCCCTGGGCAGCAGCTCCAACTGGCCCAGCCGCCTGATGTCCACCACCTTGAGACTCACCGGCTTGCGGAGACGTGGATGGCCTTGAACTAACTTGCGGCGACTGCTTTTCGAAACTCTTCGCAGGTTCCGATCCTGTCTTACCCTGGCTACCCGTGCTCTCATTGGAGCCCCCCGCGGCGCCTGCGGCAACAGCAGAGCTATCCGCGGTTTTTGGGCCGAGGTTTCCACCTTCTTCATAGTTCCAGGACGACTTGTCGTACGTGTGTTGAGCAGCATCAAAGCCCGAAAACAAACCGTCATCCGGAAGCTTGAAACCCTCTTTGATAACGAAGGCTGCGTTTGTGTAGTTGATGAGATAGTCTTTGGCGAGCCGATTGTTTTGAATCGCGTAATTAATCACACCGCCGAGAAACGCGATATCAGTTCCGGCTCGAATCTGGAGAAAGAGATCGGCAACCGCAGCCGTGCGCGTGAAACGCGGATCGACCACGATCATTTTTGCGTTCCGTGTCTTCTTGGCTTCGACTGGCCACTTGAAGCCACAGGGATGGTTCTCGGCTGGATTGCCGCCCATGATCAACATCATGTCGGTGTTCTTGATGTCGACCCAGCCGTTGGTCATTGCGCCGCGTCCGAAGGTGGGCCCCAAACTGGAGACCGTTGGACCGTGTCAAACCCGGGCCTGCGTTTCGAGGTAGCAGACCCCCATGCTGCGCATCGTCTTTATGGCAAGGTAATTCAGCTCATTTGTATCGGTGCACCCGCCAATCCATCCCATGGTCTCCAGGCGATTAACGGTGTAACCATTCTTGTCCTTCTCGATAAACGTTTCGTCGCGAGTCTTCTTCACCCAACGGGCAATCTCGGTGGTGGCCTGGTCCCAGGAGATGTCTTCCCAGTGATCCGACCCCGAACGCCGCACCTGTGGTTTAAGCAATCGGCGATCGTTGACAATTTCCTGCTCGAGTGAAGCACCCTTCGGACAAAGCGTACCGCGATTAATCGGATGATCTGGATCACCCTCGACGTGCACGACCTGCGGCGTCACATTCTTCGCTTTGTCACCAAGCGTATGAATGATTACGCCACAACTTACTGAGCAGTACGGGCAGGTGCTGCGGGTTTCCGTTGTGCGTGCGATCTTCAGGCCCTGTGTCTGCGCATAAACTGGAGCAAGACTGAAACCGAAGGCCGATAACCCGGCTCCTCCGATGACTGTTGTTTTAAGAAACGTTCTCCTGGAGACGTCCATAATATAGGCCTCCGATACCGTGCTACGGACACTGTTTGTTGGTTGCTTGCAAAGAGGGCAGACGCAAATGAATACCTCTGCGCAGATGACTGCTGCCAGATGGTCTATCGGTTGGATGTAGTGAGCTACAAAACATCGCTCAATCGCCCATCTCCGACCTGGTTTTGAGGGGTTGAGTGAGCCTATTCCCACTTACAGTAAATGTCAATTCCTAAATTTCCCGTTCCTGAATTCGTGTTTGGGTAGGCTCAAACAAAATGCGTCGTGCCGGCTTATTACAAACTACGTTTGAGTAAACACTTTCAGATTATGCTACAGACCGAGCAAGCTCGATTCAATCTGAATTTGCAGGTTCGTAAAAAAGTCACTGGCTTGACGCACGGGAACGAATGCGCCAAGCCTGGCAACTCTTTGCAAACTAAACGCGCCACTCAAAGCGATTTCAAGTACTCAACCAAGTCTTTCTTCTCCTGCTCCGTCAAACTCAACTTCTTGAAGTTGTCGTAGTGGTTGACTACATCGAGCAGAGTCGCAAAACGCCCATCGTGGTAGAAGCCTCGTTTCATGTGCGAGAACAGTCCTCGCAGCGGCGTCGTACGATAAGAATTGTCGGGCGCTCGGTTCGCGTGAAAATCGTCAATGCCGATCTCCGAAGCTTTGTGCGTATTCCAACCCGGCTCGGTAAAGAGCGGTGGTACGTGACACTGCGAGCAAGTTGCTTTGCCGTTGAAGATCGTTTCTCCTCGAGTTGCTGCTGCTCGATCAAAACTGCCTTCCGGTGGTGTCGGTGGCGGAATTGCTAATTGATAAAACTGCAGCGCTCCCAACTTTGCCGTCACCATATCAACGTCGCTCCGCTTGTTCCCGAAACCCGCGCGGGCAGCAACCGGGTACTTCAGCGGGTCATTCAGGCGCGCGTCGTAAAATGTGCCCTGGCCCTGCAGTTCCAGGTTGGCGACGAAAGCGTTCCAGTAAGTGACGCCACCCCAACCCCCGCCCCAGGTGTGCAGGTTCACCCCGGCTTGTCCAAACGCAGGCGGGATCAGCACGGCGGCCGTCTTGCCGTCCGGGCGAAACGCTTTACCATCGAGATTCAGTTCCGCGTCAAATTTTCCCGGCCCCCAACTCGCCAGCACGGTCTTGACCGTCGCCTCATCAATCCCGAGAAGACTGGTGAGCGCACTCAGATCCGGCGCCAGCGATACGATAGCGCCGACGTTCAAATCCTGGTTGGACCAGCCGTCGAGACGACGTCCAATACCAGGTGCGAAAGCGTCGTCAACGGTCGAATGGCAAACCGCACAACTGAGTCCCACTGCCTTTAAGCTACCATTCGGGTTGAAGGTTCCTTTCACACCCAGAACAGCGTCCAGCTTAATAAGTGCCAGCGTGGTCGCCGGATCGTCGAGGTTTACCTTGCCTTGCTTGAGTTGATTGATGAGCGATTGCGGCAGTGCCTCCATGTCTACTTTCAGCCCGACTGCCAGCGCGGTTTTCGGGCTCACGCCCGGACCGACGCCACCGAACTTGCTACCCTGAATCGCGTCATGAAGTTTGAGTTTGTCGGTCCAATAAATTTCATCACCGAACGTGTCGAAGCGGAAGATTTGCTTCCCTTCCTCCATCATCCGTACAGAGTTTTCAACAATACGCTGATCAAATCCCTGGGTTTTCTGATCTGTGCGTTGCGCGATACTGCGATTAGCAAGATAGCCAAACATGACGGTAAGAGTCATCGCAAAGACCAGGATCTTTATTAGCATCATGACCTTCCCGTCTCTCGTTTTGGGGCCCTGCCCTCTTTTCGTGGCATCTTCCCCATAGTTAATCCCCTGATTCTTTCTTTCTGACATGACGTACTCCTTCTAACGCTCCAAAATAAATCTGCTAACCAGTTCCCGGCTCTCAACGCCTCGAGACCTTCGCGTCAGGTTTAGCTGCGACCAGCTTCATCAAGCACTTCGGACAGGCGCCGGGTGATTTCGAGCGAATGTCTGAATGCATCGGGCAGACATAGCTGATCTCATGCCGGCGCACCTGTCTTCGCGCTTTCACCCTTTTCACTGCCGCGCGATTGCGGCGGCTCACGACCTGACGATGTTCCTGGCGTTGGGTGTGATCGTGAATCGCAAACGCACTCGGCGATTCGGCGAAGGCCGGCATGAGAATGACGGCGATGCAAGATGTGAATGCTCCATACATTCTTTTCGTCACAGCAAAACTTCCCTTCCCTTGACCCGATTTCACGGTAGCGGTCGTTTGACTAACGTCTGGATATCGAATCGCTGCCGGAGTTCGTAACCCAAACTCCGCTTGGAGTGACGACGACACCGTATGGGCTAATGCCGACTTTTAAGGTGTTGACGAGTGTGCCGTCTTTACCCAGGACGGAAACGCTGTTGCTACCGTTGTTGACGACCAGAATATTGTTGCCGTTAATCGCAATACCCGCCGCGCCATCGCCCACAGGGACCCTAGCGACCACAGTGCCGTCACTCGGATTCAACTTCATCACCAAACGGCTGAAGAAGTTCGTAACCCAGATGTTCGTCCCGTCAAACGCAAGGCCGAACGGGCCATCGCCTACGCTGTAATTACCAAGCACGGCTCCGGCTGCGGACAGCTTAGTCACGCTGCTGCTTTTATTGTTCGCAACCCAAATGTTGGATCCATCTGTGGCCAGCCCAACGGGACGCTGGCCCACCTTGAAGGTGCCGATCACCGCCCCGGCGCTCGACAGCTTTGTTATTGAGTGGCTCCTTTCATTTGCGACCCAGATGTACTTGCCGGTAATCAGCACTGCTTGCGGGCCGTCGCCTACAGCGAACGTTCCGAGTAACACCCCATTCGTCGATAACTTCGTGACGGTGTTGTCGGCATTATTCGTCACCCAGACGCTCGTGGCGTCAGCGGCTACGCCGGTCGGGTTCTTACCGACAGCGTACCGCCCCAGTACCGCGCCGTTGTTGTCCATCTTGATCACGCTGTTGCTGAATTGGTTCGTCACCCAAATGCTGACGCCGTCGAAGGCGATGCCAGTTGGGCCGTCGCCTGTGGCGATCTCAGTGGCCGCGGATGAGTCATAGCTCGCCGGCGTCGTTTTTGCGGTCGCTGGGGCGTCGGGTGTCTGAGCAGATGAGACAACCGGCGCCAACAGGACGGCGATAGCAAAAAACAGTGTGCTCAA
>Ga0207671_10001341_pt1 | contig 28784 bp, 34 predicted proteins | sample KBSC24metaG_FD_184352 | JGI IMG/M metagenome (GOLD analysis project Ga0207671, IMG submission 184352) | Corn rhizosphere microbial communities from Kellogg Biological Station, Michigan, USA - KBS C2-4 metaG (SPAdes) (version 2) | ecosystem: Host-associated > Plants > Roots > Rhizosphere > Soil...
CCCCAGGGGGCTGTAGCCCCAGGAGCCGAGCACATCGCGGATGTGGCCGTAGGAGATGACCGCCGATCCGAGGGCCACGGTGCCCGCGCCGCCGTACCGGGCGAAGCCCCACAGCGCCCCGCGACGCCACTGCACGCGGGACAGGACCTCAACGGAGATCAACAGGGCCAGTGGCCACACAGCGGCCCCGACCTGCGCGAAGATGCTGGGTTGCCAGTCGGCGGGGGCGTGCTCCGGGACAATGCGTGCAGCGAGCACGTTCGCGGCGACGGACACGATCGACCCGAACGAGAACCCCATCCACGCGACGAACTTGCCGCCCCCTGGGGCGGCTCCATGCCCTGCCCCAGGGGTCTGTTTCGGGCTGGCGACAGCTGGCGACAGCGGTTCGCCAACGGTCGCCAGCTCGTTGGCCACCACCGTCTCCACGGGGCTGTCCACGGCCGGCACCGGGGGCACGGTGGCGGTGCTGTCGCCAGTGTCACCACCAGCGTTCGCCAGCTCGTCCGCCAGCTCCGCCAACGCCTTGCGGACCGCGTAGTCCGTGGCCCCGGTTGCCTTGACCAGAGCGGGCCGACCGGGCTCCGGTTCGCCGGCCTGGCGAGCGCTGGTGACCAGCTGGCGAACCTGGTCCGCCAGCACAGCGCCATTCGTCGCCGTCATTTCGTGTTCCCCAATGCCTGAGCGAATGTCACGAGGCTGTTGGTGACGTGGTGCCCGTCGGGGGTCATCACGATCACCGCAATCAGCGCGCATACCAGGGCGACTTTCACAATGAAATGTGCCCGGTATTTGATGGCGGCGGCGAGAAAACCGCCGCCGACCACCATCAACAAGAACCCGGTCATGTCACACCCGGTCCGTGTACGTCCGGGTCTGTGCCGACAGGTCGGCGCGCATCAAGGTCAACTCGGTGGTGAGGACACCCAACGTCACCAGGGCCAGCCGTGCGGCGTTCTGGTCGTTCTCGCGGGGCGCGTTCGGGTCGCGGGACTCCCACATCGCAAGGGCGTCGCCGAGTCCGTCCACCAGGGACCGGAGTTCGCGGATGCTCACTGGTCGCCTCCCAGCCACGTGCAGGCGAACACCTGGGAGCCGGTCTCCGAGAAACCGATCGGGCGGTGGGGCACGGCAACCAGGAGGTAGGAGACGCCGCATACGGCGCAGGACAGCCCGTCGGCCTGTTCCGGCGTCAGGTTGTGCCACACCCGGTTCGGGTTGGCTTCCGCGTCACGGAAGGTAGCGGCGTGCGTGACAGAATGTGCAGTCATGGCGGGAACCTCTCTTCCCGTCTAGGCCCCGTCTGGTGCGTGAGACCACCAGACGCGGGCCGCCTAAACTGGGGCCATTAGCGAGAGGACTGGTCGCAGACCGTTCGCTAGTGGCACACTCTACCGCATGACGGTGACCGCACACAGTTACGCGAGGATTTCCACTCGCAAACAGCGCTCCATCGAGCGCCAGCACACGGACAACACGGCAGCGGCCACCGAACACGGCTGGGCCGTCGGCCGCCGCTACGAGGACACCGGCAGTGCATCCAGCTACTCACAGAAACCACGCGGTGACTTTCAACGACTCATGGCCGACCTACGTGCCGGAAACATCCCCTCACAGGACGTTCTGATCCTGTGGGAGTCCAGCCGGGGATCCCGCGAACAAGTCGAATGGGGAACCCTGCTAAACCTGTTGCGGGACAACAGGATCGGCGTACACGTCACCAGCCACCGCCGCACCTACGACCTGACCAACCCGCGTGACCGCCGGTCCCTGGATGAGGACGGCGTCGACTCCGCGTACGAGTCCGGGAAGACCAGCGGCCGGGTGCACATCGCGGCCGTGGAGAACGCCCAGACGGGCCGCCCCTGGGGTCCGGTGCCGTTCGGCTACACGCGCGTCTTCGATCCCGTCACCGGCCGCCTGATCGGCCAGGAGAAGGACCCCAAGCGCGCCCCGATCGTCGCGGAACTGTTCGCACGGCTGGAAGCCGGCCACTCCCTGCGGTCCATCGCCGCCGACTTCGCCGAACGCGGCATCACCCGCGCGCCCCGTGAAGGACGCCCTGAGGGGCCGATCTCTGCGGCCCAGCTGCGCAACATGGCGATGCAGGCCGGGTACGCCGGCATCCGGGCGTCGGACACGATCGGGCAGACGTTCGACGCGGTGTGGCCGGCGATCGTCACCCCACGCCAATACCACGCCGTGCACCGGATCCTGACCGACTCGGCACGGAAGACGTCCCGTCCCGGCCGGGGCAAGTGGTTCCTGTCGATGATCGGGAAGTGCGGCGCGGACGACTGCGACAGCCCCCTGTCCGTCCGGTACCGACGCGGCCCCCGCTACCGGTGTCACGAGAAGTCCCACGTCCTGATCGACATGGAGGAACTGGACCAGGTCGCGGAGACCGTGATCCTGGACTACCTGAACCGGAACGACGTGGTGGAAGCCCTGTCGGCGGCGTGGTCGGCGGAAGATCAGCGGCTGGCCACGATCCGTGACCAGTTGGACACAGTGCGGGCGGAGTTGCGGGAGTTGGCGGCCGGGGTCGGCGCGGGGAAGGTCACGTTGGACTTCGCGGCGATGGCGGAGCCGGGGGTTCGCCGCCGCATCAAGGACTTGGAGGCGCAGGAGCGGGACGCGGCGTTGCCGGCCGTGTTGCGGGGCCTGGTCGGTGTCGGGCTGACGCGGGCGCAGTGGCGGGCGAAGCCGATGAGCACGCGCCGGGAGGTGGCCCGGTTGCTGTTGTCGCCGAAGTACTTGGGGGAGTTGCGGGTGGGTCGTGTGGATGAGTTGCGGATCCGGTTCGACCGGGCGGCGGTGGCGTGATGAGCAGGTGGGACGAGCTGATGCAGAAGTTGGACGAGGGCTGGACGGCGGAGGCGGCGGAGATCGACGACGCGGTGACGCGGGCTCCGGTGCCGGAGGGCGAGGAGTTGACGACCTTGGCCGGCCTCTTGAAGCCCGTGACCGAACCGTGATGTTTGGCGTGCGGCGGTGTGCTGGTGTGCATCGCCGCAGGTCAGAGAATTGCAACCAAGAAAGCCCGGTTAGTCAATTATTTGGCCGCGGGCTCTTGGTTTGTCAACACCTTAGCTCCGGGGATGAACGCCGGTTGCGCACTACAGGTGTGGGCCGTAGTCTTGTGTTGTGCCCGCCGGAGACAATCCGGTGCCTAAATGGGAATCTCCTACTTGGCTGTAAAGGGCGCACTCAATCACCCTTTGGAGCATCCAATGCGCCGCGTGTTCAGTCACACCCGCCTGAAGACCGTACGCCAGGAACGTCGGATTTCCCGCGAATACCTGGGAGAAAAGGTCGGACGCACCATGACAGCTGTACGCGACATCGAACAGGGCCTTCACTTCCCCTCGGTTCCCGTACTCGCCGCCATGGCCGACGTGCTCAACGTCAAGATTGATGATCTCTTCGTCACCGTGACCGAGGACGCGCACAGCGCATGAAAAAGGCCCCGCCCGGTGTTAGCAGCACCGAACGAGGCCAGCGTCCCAGGAACTCCTTGGCGAAAGTCTGAGACAACTCATCAAGCGACCCGATGATACCAGTTGACTAACCAACAGTCAATCCATCGGGGAAAACGGAAAGGCCAGAACCAATGGCCAGCGGACTCAACCGCGAAGACCAGGCGCGGATCATCATCAACACCGCGCACTCCGCCACCAGCGGCGGATGGGCATGGGAACCCACCATGCACAACGGCAAGCCCGTGATCAACCCGGGCTCCACCGTCGAAATCACCGTCGACCTCGTCGCCGCACTCGCACACGCCACCGGCATCAACGGCCACAAATACCCCTGCCGCCTCGACGCCGTACAAGACGCCGTAGCCGTCCTTCGCGGCCAGGCACAATTCATTGGACGTGACGCCGCGTGAGCACCGCCGAGAACGTGGACAACACCAGCGACACCGTACAGACGCCACAATCGAAGACTCCACTCATGGACGCCTGCAAAGCCAAGAAGGCGGCAGGGGAGTACGTAAGTGGCTCGGAGTACCGGGCGGCCTACGAGGAAGAACGGGAGGCGAACCAAGCGGAATACAAGGCTAGGCAAGCAGCCCAGAAACCGAAGAAGAACACCAAGGCCACCAAGCCGGAAGTGTCGGACGAAGAGAAGGCGCAACTCGACGCCCTTCTGTCCAAGATCAAGACCACCGGCGACATGAAGTGGGACGACGAACTTCATTACGGCTGGTCCGACGACGCCACCGCCAAGCGCCTCGCCGAAGTCCAGGCACACAACCAGGGCGGCAACACCCTCGCCTGGGACCCCACCGCGCCCAGCAGCACACGCGGCGGCGACAACGGAGCATGGCGCACCTGGGACGGCAACCGGTGGAAGCTCGACACCAACAACAAGGAAGGCCGCAAGCACGGCAAGACCGTCGCCCACGCCTGCCGCCAACGCTACGCCGAATGGGTCGCCTGCCTGACCGACAAGTCATTCGCAAAACTCGAAAAGAGCGCACAGGAATACGTCAAGAACAAGGTCTCGGCCTGGGGTGGCTACTCCATGAAGGTCGGCAACACCGGCGGCATCGCCGGCGGCCTCACACTCCTTCAAAGCGAACCCGGCATGACCCCCGACGTTGAATGGGACAACGACCCCACCCTGCTGGCCACGCCCAACGGCACCATCGAACTCAATGACGGCTACGGCGTCCAATTCCACCAGGCACGCCGCGAAGACTGGCTCACCCGCTCCACCAGCGTTGGAATCACGCAGGACGACTACCTGAACGGATACGTGCCAACTCGATTCGAAAAACTCCTTGAAGAAACACTTCCGAGTGAAGATGTGCGCCGCTACTTCCAAAAGGTCATGGGATACATTCTCATGGGCGAGAATCCCAAGCGGAAGTTTATTGTTCTGCACGGGCCGACCAGCTCCGGTAAGACCACCATCATGCGCATCATCGCTGACGTGCTCGGGGAATACGCAAGCGACTTCAGCCTCTCACTGTTCCGCGCGAACAAGGACGAAAAAGCACGCCCTGACATCATTCGCGCAATGAACGCGCGCATGATCTACGCCAGCGAAACATCACAACAATGGGAACTGGACGCCGACCAAATCAAGCGCATGACCGGCGGCGACAAGGTCAGCGCCCGCCTCAACTACGGCAACGACTTCACTAGCCGCCAACCCGCATTCACTCCCGTCCTGGCCACCAACCAAGCCCCACGCATCACCGGATCCGACGAAGCCATCTGGCGGCGACTCATCGTCTTCGGCTTCGACAACACCATCGAGGCACACCGCGAAGACCCTGGACTTGTCACCCGCGTCGTCCGTGAAGAAGGCCCCGCCATCCTCGCGTGGCTCCTGGACGGATGGGACATGTACAACAACGGTGCCCTGATCGAAGACGGCTGGGACAACAACAGGGCCGACACCTACGTTGAACCCGGACTCGACGACATGCCCGCCGACGTCGTCACCGCCACCATGAAGTTCCGGAGCAACCTGACCCTCGAAGACCAGTGGGTCAGCGAGCACACCATCCGCAACGAAGGCACGCCACCCGTCACAAGCGCCGCCGTGTACGGCGCGTACACGGCATGGTGCGAGGCCAACGGCTTCAACCCGAACAACTCCAAGGTGCTGTCCCCTGCCCTCAACCGTGCGGGGTACTCGCTCAAGAAGCACGGTGGCGTGTGGTGCCGGTTCAACCTGGAGCTGTCCAAGGAAGCAATCGATGCCGCACACCGCCCACGCGGTGGCGTGTCGCTGGACGACACCGACGAGTAGCCGACCTGCTGGACGTATCCCAAACGGATACGTCCAGCAACGTCCACCCCCCGTTTCCGCAGGTCACGGGGGGTTTTCTATGTTCAAACCAAGATCAACAACTGGACGTATCCAAACCGGATACGTCCACGCGTTTCCGCAGGTCAGAGGCGGTTTTTGCACAGCCGTGGACGTATCGGACGTATATTTTCACACCTACGCGTGTAGGAGGGCGGATCCGTCGCTGTGCCGGACACGAACACGCCCCCGTGCGCGCACGGGGGACAGTTTCAGTCGAAAATACGTCCGATACGTCCACCACGTCGTGGATTAAGGGTCTGACCTGCAAAAAGGTGGTGGACGTATCCGTTTGGGATACGTCCACCACCTTTGCCCCACTCCGCGCTCCCGCGTGTGCCCTGACCTGCGGAAACACGGCCCTGGACGCCGTGGACGTATCCAAACCGGATACGTCCACCGGCGTTACGGCTCCAACGGCGGGATGTGGCAGTGCACGGCGACCATGTCCGTCACGCTCTTGTACATGGTCTGGCCGTCCCGCATCGCGACCCACTTCAGGTAGTCGTTCGCGCCGGGCACGTCCCCGGCGGACAGGTGGCCCATGACGAAGTGGAAGTGCAGCAGGGCGCGCTGTGCGCGTGCCTCCTGCTCCGTCTGATCGGTGCTCACCGTGGACTCCCCAGAATGTCTTGGTTGGTCAACTACGGGATACGCTGGTCCTGACCGGCAACCGGCGGAACGACCGCCGCGTTCACAACCACGGGCAGGTGTTCACATGACCGGTGAACAGCTCCGCGAACTCCGAGAAGCCGCCGGCATCGGGCTCCGCGAAATGGCGCGGCGCACCTTCTACTCCGCCGCGTGCCTATCCATGGTCGAGACCGGTCACCGGGTGCTGACCGACGATATCCGCGCTGCCTACGAACGCGTGCTCGGTCTTGAACTGCGAGGTGACACCGTGCAACGACGCGACTTCCTGTGGCTTTTGGGGGTAGCCGGCGCGAACGCGACGGTCGCCACCGACCTGGCCGCCTCGATCGCTGGCGGCGACGCCGGCCCGCTGGCCACCGTGCAGACCAGCCACGGCATCGACCACGCCCTAGCCGCCCTCACCGACCGGGCCACCGTCCGTGTCCTGCACCGCTGGGCCGCCGACGAGCCGGACCCGGTGTTGCGGGTCAACGCCACCGGGATCCTCGCGAAGCTGCCCGGCCAGGCCGAAGCGGAGACCGTTGCTGAACTTCTCGGCCGCGACAGTGACGTCCGGTTGCGGTACGTGACCGCCGTGGTTGCCCGCGTGTGCGGCATCACCTGGGCCAACGCCGCCCTGATCGCCGCCGGCCAGGAGATGTTCAGCAAGCCCCGCACCGCCGCCCAGTTGCTGATCAAGGAAGTGGTGAACCCGCGTGACGCGGGCGCACGGTGGTGCTCCGCCGCTGTGCTGCAAACCCTTGCCCCCCGACTCGGAGGAACCGCGTGATCGTGATCGACGTCCGCAACGGTGAGCTGATGGGCGCGTTGGCCATGGAAGCCCGGGAACGGGGCCTGATGAACGCCGCGATCGTGTCCCTGATCGGCGGTGTGGATGCCTTCACCGTGTCGACGATGCCGGCCGACGACGCCACCAAGGACGTGATCACCGCCTACGAGGTGCCGGCCGAGATGCACGGCTCCGGGGAGATTCGGGGTGGTGCTGTGCATGTGCACGCCACGTTCGGTGTGGAGGGTGACCGGGCTGTTGTCGGTCACGTGCATGAGGCGCACATCGGGACGCACTTCGCGCGGGCCTACCTGATCCCGCTGTAACCGACCAGTCACTGAGCCGGCCCGATCCGTCGGGCCGGCTTTCGTCGCGCCCAATTACGGAACTGGCCAGTTCCGGAACGCTCCAGTTCCGTTATGATGTGTGTAGAGAGCACGGATCCCAGAGACGGCCGACACCCCCGAACCCGGGGTTAACCAGACGGCCTTAAACGCGTGAGGGGAGGGCCGTGATGCCTGTTTCACGGTCCTCCGCCGCTCGTGAAGCGAGCGAGGAACGCAAGGCTGAAATCATGCGCCTTCGTCGTGAGGGTCATTCTTTCGCGGCGATCGGCGAGAAGTTCGGTATTAGCACCCCGCGTGTTCACCAGATTTGGCGGAAAGCGCTTTCCGACATTCCGGTTCCGGAGATTGAGGCGCTTCGGGCCGAGTCCGCGGAACGCTTGGACGACGTCCTGAGCAGGGCGTATGCGGTCCTGGCGGACCTGAACCCGCTTGTGCAGATGGGTAAGGAACTTCCGTACAAGGACCAGCAACTTCTGTTGGCGACCTTGAAGGAAATCCGTCAGACCGAGGCGCAACGCGCCCGCCTGTTCGGCCTGGACGCACCGGTGAAAACCGAGGTGTCCGGCACCCAGAACGTTCGCTACGAAGTGGTGGGCGTGGATTTGGAGGCGTTGTCGTGACGCCCCGGAACGACCAGATCGACACGGCGTTGATCGCCGCGATCCTGGCCGTAGATGTGCTGTTGCTGATCGTGTTCTGGGGGCGGCTGTGACCGCCGCCGTCCTGACGCACCGGTTCGTGCCCCGGGGCACCGCGCGCCGGCTCCTGGAGTGCCGCGCCAAGGAAGTCCTGCTGTCCGGTCCGGCCGGCACCGGGAAGTCCCGGGTGTGCTTGGAGAAGATGCACCTGATGGCGCTCAAGAACCCCGGCTTCCGGGGCTTGATCGTCCGCAAGACGGCCGTGTCCCTGTCGTCCAGCGCGCTGGTGACGTTCACGGAGCATGTGGCGGCGGAGTCGCTGGCCGCTGGTCATGTGCGTTGGTACGGCGGGTCCCAGGAGAAGGCCGCCTGCTACCGGTATTCGAACAAGTCGATCATCAACGTCGGTGGCATGGACAAGCCCACCAAGGTCATGTCCACCGAGTACGACGCGATCTACGTTCAGGAAGCCATCGAGCTGACCCTGACCGACTGGGAAGCGCTTACCACCCGTCTGCGTAACGGAAAAGTGTCGTTCCAACAGTTGATGGCCGACACGAACCCGGACACGGACACGCACTGGCTCAAGAAGCGCTGCGACACCGGGGCCACGCTCCTGTTGGAGTCCCGCCACGAGGACAACCCCACGATCGTCAACGCTGACGGCTCGTATACGGAGCGCGGCGCGGACTACATGGCCACCCTGGACGCACTCACGGGTGTTCGACACGCCCGGCTCCGGAAAGGCTTGTGGGTTGCGGCCGAGGGCCAGATTTACGAGGAGTGGGACCCGGCCGTTCACCTGATCGACCAGTTCGAGATCCCCGCCGGATGGACTCGGTGGTGGGCCGTGGACTTCGGGTTCCGGAACCCGTTCGTGTGCCAACGCTGGGCGCAGGATCCGGATGGCCGCCTGTATCTGTACTCGGAGATTTACCGGACTGAACGCCTGGTGGAGGAGCACGCCTCCGATGTGCTGGCCCAGGTCGCTCGGCTCGGTACGAAGGCGGATGGGAACGCGGGGGTTCGGATCTGGAAAGAGCCGAAACCGCGTGCGATCGTCACGGATCATGATGCGGAAGGCCGCGCCACGTTCGTGGAAAAGGTCGGGTTGCCGACCGTGGCCGCGTCGAAGGCCGTGAAGGACGGCATCCAGGCTGTTCAGTCCCGCCTGAAGCCGTATAAGGACGGGAAGCCGCGCCTGTTCATCATGCGCGACGCATTGACGTACCGGGACCCCGGGTTGGTGACCCGCGCATTGCCCACGTGCACCGCTGAGGAAGTCGGCGGCTACGTGTGGAACGCGACCAAAGAGGAACCGGTGAAAGAGAACGACCACGGCATGGATGCCATGCGCTATCTGGTGATGCATGTGGACAAGGGAACGTCGAAATACGTGAGGTGGTTGTGATGGCCGTGTTGAACACCGCGCGTAGGCCGCTCCTGGATTCCACGGTGGCCGCGTTCAAGCCGCGTGTGGCCAGTTCGAAGCCGAAGCGGGAATACTTCCGGGCCGCGTCGGCGTGGTTGCGGCGCAATGCGTCCATGGTCCGCACTGGTGTGTTCGCGACGGTGGGTTTCGGCGCGCCGTGTGTGGCCGCGTTCGAGTGGTGCCAGCCGGCCGGGTGGGTCGCGGTCGGTGTGGCCGCGCTGTTGTTCGACAAGGCGGTGAACACGGATGAGCGTCCTCGGTAATTTGACGCGTTCCCGTAAGGCCGCTGACTCCTCGCCTGTGCCGTTCGCTTCCCGTGCCCAGGCGATTATGGGTGCGCTCCAGGGCCGTAGCGATCCTGAGAAGCAGATGCAGCTGATGACCCGGAACGGGACGCTGTTCTCCACGGTGTCGCTGTTGGCGAACTCGACGGCCCAGGTGAACTGGCGGCTGTTCCGGCACTCGGATGGGCGCGGCCGGATCTCCAGTCCGGACCCGCGTCGCGAGGTGTCGAATCACGCGGCCTTGGACTTGTGGAACACGCCGAACGATTTCATGCCCCGCCAGTTGTTTGTGGAGTCGTTCCAACAGCACCTGGAGCTGACGGGCAAGGCGTTTTGGGTGTTGTCCCCGTCGGGGGCCGGGCCGTTGGACATGTGGCCGGTGATGCCGCATCGCATGGTTGCTGTGCCGGATCAGAAGCGGTTCCTCGCCGGATGGGTGTATCTGGGTCCGAACGGGGAGCAGATTCCGTTCCCGCGTGACGAAGTGATCTGGGTTCGTCAGCCGAACCCGCTGGACCCGTATGACGGGTTGGGTGCGGTGGAACCGATGATGGCCGATATCGAGTCGGCGCATTTCATCTCGGACTGGAACCGGAACTTTTTCCGTAATTCGGCGCAGCCGGGCGGCTACGTCACTGTGCCGGAGCGGTTGTCGGATGAGCAGTTCGAGGAGATGACGACGCGGTGGGCTGAACAGCATCAGGGTATTCAGCGTGCGCACCGGGTGGCGTTCCTGGAGTCGGGGGCCACGTGGAATCCGGCTGGCTACTCGATGAAGGACATGCAGTTCACGGAGTTGCGTCAGGACACCCGCGACACGACGTATGAGGGTTTTGGTGTGTCGAAGGGCATGTTGGGTGTTGTTGACGATGTGAACCGCGCCAACATCGAGGGTTCCGAATACATTTATGCCAAGTATCGGATGGTTCCGCGGCTTGAGCGAATTAAGGGTGTTCTGAACAGCCAGCTCCTTCCGCTTTTCGGTGCGACGGGCCAGGGCGTGGAGTTCGATTACGACAACCCGGTTCCTGAGGACTGGCAGGCGGACGCCGCGACCCTGAAGGAACAGGCCAAGGCCGCTATTGAATTGGTCGAGGCTGGTTATGACCCGATGGACGTTTTGAAGACCATTGGTATGCCGGAAATGAAGTTCGTGGGGCCTCCGGCCTTGTTGACGTTGCCGAAAGGGCAGCCAGGAATGGGGCCGGATAACGGCGACAGTGAGGAGGACAAGTAATGCCCGCTATTGCTATGCACCACACGGCCACGGAGGACAGCGCGTGGGACGGGCCGGCCGCTGTCGCCGCCATGCCCAAGGACCATGCCGTACTGGAGTACTGCCACGCCTGGTGGTCGCAGGAAGCCGCCGATGCTCCGCACAAGGAGAACGATGACGACATCGACGAGCAGAAGGGCCAGTACAAGTTCCCGCATCACCGCACCAAGGGCGGTCCGGCGAACATTCCCGGGTGCCGGAATGGTTTGGCGCGGCTGTCCGGCGCGGACATTCCTGATGGCGACCGTGCTGGGGTGAAGGCACATCTTCAGGCGCATCTGGATGACTTCAACAAGAAGTCTGACGGTGGGGACAACATGTTTGGGTTGCGGGTTGTGGATAGCGCGGCGTGGTCGCGTGCCTTGCGGATCGGGAATCTGACTTCGGAGGAGCGGGTTCGGGAGCACGCGGCCCGCGCCCAGAAGCTGTCCAACCGGCAGGACTTCTTTCGCATCACGAACGCCACTTCGACTGAGGCGACGCTGGAAATCTATGACGAGATCGGGTTCTGGGGTGTCAATGCCCAGGATTTCAATCGTCAGCTGAAGGATGTCACCGCACCGATTTTGACGGTTCGGCTCAACAGTCCTGGCGGCGACGTGTTCGACGGCATCGCCATTTTGAACATGTTGCGTTCGCACCCGGCGACGAAGAACGTTTTTGTTGACAGCGTGGCGGCTAGCGCCGCGTCGTTCATTGCGATGGCCGGGGATTCCATCACGATGATGCCGAATTCGTCGATGATGATTCATGACGCGTCCGGTGTGTGCATGGGCGATGCCGCTGATATGACTGCGATGGCGGATTTGCTCGACAAGATGAGCAATAACATTGCGAGCATTTATGCCTCGCGTGCCGGGGGCGATGCGGCTACGTGGCGTGATGTCATGCGCGGTGAGCAGTGGTACAGCGCCGATGAGGCGGTGGCCGCTGGACTGGCGGATCGGGTGGCTGAGGCTCCTTCTGCCGAAAAATCTTCGGCGGAGAACCGCTCTGACCGTTGGAACTTCAGCTTCTTCAACTACACTGGCCGTAGCGGAGCGCCCACTCCGGTTACGGCGACGGCCGACACGACGTCACCGTTCGTGTTCGACCCGGACCTCTTCCGCGCCGCAGTACGCGACGCGGTAACTCCAGAAGGAGGGCGGCTGTGACCGCACCAACCATTCCCACCACCGCCTCCGAACTGGAGGAGATGTTGGGTGACGCCGGCAAGATGAAGAACGTCTTCGCCGACAAGCGCGCGTTCGGCGAGTTCATCCAGAACTACGCCCGCAACGTCATGAACCGTGACGAGTCCATCGCGACCCAGGTCCGCGAAGAGACCCAGCGGGTCATCCGCGACATGCTCAAGGACAACAAGGCGTCGTTCGCGAACACCAAGCTGAACCCGCTGGACGACAAGGTCCCCTCGCTGCGCCGTGGTGGCGTGTACAACAAGCGCGCCGCAGGTGTGGCCCTGGACGGTGAGTTCCGCGACCAGGCCGAGTTCTTCCAGTCCATCTGGCACAAGGCGAACGCCCTGCGCAACTGGGGTGAGCTGGAAGGCAAGCGGAACCGGGCGGCCGAGGTCCTGAACTCGTTCGGGTCGACCGTGCCGGACGCCGGTGGATTCCTGGTGCCGGAGATCCTGCGTTCCGAGCTGCTGTCCGTGGCGCTGGAGAACAGCATCGTCCGTTCCCGGGCGACCACGATCCCGATGGACTCGCTGCGCGTGCCGATCCCGACCGTGGACGACACGAGCCACGTTTCCAGTGTCTACGGTGGAATGACGTACTACTGGGCGGAGGAAGGCGCGAGCCTCACCGAATCCCAGGCGTCGTTCGGTCGCGTTGTGCTGGAAGCGAAGAAGCTCACCGGCTACGCCGAGGTCCCCAACGAGCTGGTAGCCGACGCGCCCGCGTTCCAGGGCTTCTTCTCGCAGAAGTTCCCCCAGGGCCTCGCGTACTTCGAGGACGTGGCGTTCCTGAACGGCACGGGTGTGGGTGAGCCGGAAGGGCTCCTGAACGCCGGCTGCGCTGTCCAGGTCACGAAGGAAACCGGCCAGTCGTCCGGCACCATCGTGTGGGAAAACCTGGTCAAGATGTACGCCCGCATGTTGCCGACGTCGCTGAGCAACGCTGTGTGGATCGCGTCGATCGACACCTTCCCGCAGCTGGCCACGATGTCGCTGTCCGTGGGCACCGGTGGTTCCGCTATCTGGCTCGGTCACTACGCGGACCCGGGCGCGAACACGCCACCTGTGACGATCCTGGGCCGCCCGGTCATCTTCACGGAGAAGACGCCGGCTCTGGGCACCGCTGGTGACATCACGTTCGCTGACCTGTCGTACTACCTGATCGGTGACCGCCAGGTCATGACCGCCGAGTCGAGCCCGCACTACAAGTTCCAGCAGGACAAGACCGCGTTCCGCATCATCGAGCGTGTGGATGGCCGGAACTGGCTCCGTTCGGCGATCACCCCGCACAACAACAGCTCCAACACTCTTTCGCCTGTCGTTCAGATCGCGGCTCGCTGATCTGAATCCCCCCTCTCACCGCCGTGAGCGGACACGAATTCCGTGAACGCTCACGGCGGTGAGGGAAACCAGCCGGCAGTGACGCCCCGGCGAGAAAGGAAAGGTCACTATGGAGGGACTTGGCCGCCTCTACACGGCGGTTCCCAGCGAGACGACCACGGCGACGTGGGTCAATTGCCAGGACACGGCCGGTGTCGCTATCTGGGCGTTGACCGCGACGTCCGGAAACGTGACGGTTCAGGTCGCGAAGGACGCGGCCGGAACGGGCGCGATCAACTTCGACGGCACCGCCGGCACGGACGGAATCACCCGGTACTGGACGTGGGCATCCGGCGTGTGGACGCTCCACACCCAGGCGGCGGCGGCGACGTTCACGTGTGCAACCGGTGGTCTGGCGGTTGCGGAGATTTCTGCGAACGGTTTGCCGGACACGTTCAAGTACATCAACGCGTCGCACTCGTCGGCTCACCTTCTGGTGATGCCACACGACCTGTTGGTTCAGCGGAAGCCGAACAACCTGCGCAACCTGACGGCGTGAGGCGGCGACCATGGCGAATTTCATCAATGGGACGCAACAGCGTCTCCTGCACATGGGCCTCAAGGTGGAGGAGCCGGCGGCTGTGCTTCCGGCGACCGCCACGGCGCACCTGTTCACTGTTGCGGGTGGCCGGGTGATCGTGACGGGCCTGGTGGGGCAGTGCACCACCGTGTGCACCAGCACCGCGACCACTGTGTCCGTGGGCGTGACCCCGACGTCGGGGACCGCGTCGACCACGGGCATCTGTACCGCGACCGCTGTTACCTCCGCCGAGGTCGGGACGCTTGTGTCGCTCCCGTCGGGGGCGAAGGGCGCGCTGGTGGTCGGCACCGGGGCAACCGCTGGTGGGGCTGTTCAGGTTCAGGGTCCAGGCGGGTATGTGGTGGAGCCGGGAACGATCGACATCACCACGTCGGCGACGAACACGGGCGCGTTCAAGTGGACGCTGTTCTACATTCCGCTGGACGACGGCGCGTCCGTGACGGCGGTGTGATGTGACGGCCACCGGTTCGATTGCGGTCACCACGTCGAAGTTGTCCGGCTCCGGCGGGGTGGTGAAGACGTCGATTGTGTGGACGTCGGATGCCTCCGCTGGTTCGGTCACGGGGAACACGCTGGCGATGCGGCCGGGGTCGATCGTGCTGGTCGAGTTCATTCCGGGCGCGGGTGGCGTGCAGCCTACGGACCTGTACGACGTCGATTTCTTGGACGACAACGGGACCAGCATGTTCGACGACGGCACGGGAACCTCGATTGGGGCGAATTTGTCGCAGACGAATGCAACCCACAAGGTTCCGTTCATTACCGGCGGCACATCCACGTATGTGCGGGTGTGGCTTCATGGTGCATCCGCGTATCAGCCAACTGTGGCGAACGCGGGTAACTCGAAACAGGGCACGATCAACATCTACCAGGTGTCGGGCGTGCTCTAAATAGGCCACAGACCGGTGGCGTGTAAGACCTCCTCCGCCACCGGTCTGTGTTCCAGAGGGAGATATTCGATGCCACGGGTGAACGCGGGCGGTGTGTCCGGAATCGAGGAGCCATGGTCAGCCCTGGTGGAGCCGGATGGTACGGACTCGTCTCCATCCTCCGAACCAACGCCGAAGAGCGACGGGTCTTCCGTGAGCGAATCCCCGTCGCTTGTCCTCACGACGGAGAGCCCCTCACGGGCGGCCCAAACGGGGAATGGTTCTGCAAGTTCGACGGGTGGATCTGGGACGGAAGCGTAGAAGACGCCCAACCCTAGAACCGCGGGGTGTCAACAACTTGATACGAGCATTATTCCGTAGAAAGCAATCGGAAGAAGTAGCCAATGAGCGCCACCGTCAATGGTGAAGGCGTGTTCTATTGCACGCGAGAGGACGTGAAGTCCGCCCTGGGATTCCAGTCGACGTCCCAGGTGTCGAACGCGCGCATCGACCGCAAGATCGAAGCCGCTTCCCGCTCGATCGAAGCCGACTTCCTCCGCTACTTCTTCCCCAGCACCGACACCCAGACGTTCGACTGGCCCACCCACCAGTTCGACATCCCCTGGCGGCTGTGGCTGGACCAACGGGAGCTGGCCGCCCCCGCCACGGCCGTCACCGTGTCCAACGGTGGACCCGACGTCACCACGTCGTGCTTCTTCCGCCCCGACTACGGGCCGCCGTACACGCACATCGAAATCAACCTCGGTTCCCAGGCCGCGTTCAACTCCGGGTCCAGCTACCAGCGCGCCATCACCGTCACCGGCCAGTTTGGCTACACGGCGGCGGAAACCACGGGCGGGACGCTCGCCGCGTCCATCAACGCGTCGGTGACGACGCTGACCGTGTCCGATGCCGCCCTGGTCGGTGTCGGCTCCATCCTGCGCATCGACACCGAACGCCTGATCGTCACCGACAAGTCCATGGTGGACACGACGCTGACCACTCAGGGCGCGTTGACCGCGAACAACGCCAGCGTCTCGGTGCCGGTCACCGACGGCACCAAGTTCAGCGTCGGGGAAGTCCTGCTGATCGACTCCGAACGGGTCCTGATCACCGACATCGCCGGCAACACCCTGACGGTGAAACGCGCCTGGGAAGGCACGGTTCTCGCCGCGCACACCACGAACGCGGCCATCTACGCGGAACGCGGGTGCACCGTGACGCGGGGTGCGTTGGGCACCACGGCCGCGTCCCACACCTCGACCACAGCGATCGCTGTGCACAAGGTGCCCACGCTGATCCGGGACCTGTGCATTGCGGAGGCCACCACGGGCCTGATCCAGGAAATGGCCGGCTACGCCCGCACGGTCGGCACCGACAACGTGCGTCAAGTCCTTGGTGTGGGGCTGGAAGACCTCCGTGACCGCGCCCGCGCCCGCTACGCCCGTGTCCGTACGCGCACGACGGCGAGGTTGATCTGAATGGCCACAGTGGACTTGAGCGGGCCGTTCTTCGACGACCGGTATGACGCAGCCGCCGCACGGATGACGGTCCACGCCGAGGACGACATCGCCACGCACGGCGCGGACATCGTCCGTGACGTCCTGGGGACCTCGATCCGGATCGACGGCCCCGGCTACGCCGCGCGGCACGTCACCACGACACGGTCCGGCGGCCGGGAGATCACCGACAACAACGCGACCTACGGGCCGTGGCTGGAAGGCATCGGCTCCCGCAACGCGCCCAAGACCCGATTTCCCGGGTATCACGCGTTCCGTCGGTCTGTGCAACGCATTGAAGAGCACGCCGCCGAATACGCGGCGGAAGCAGTGAACACATTCGTTCGGGAGGTGAGCTGACATGGCGTTGGACACGCAGGCCCTGATGGACAACGTCGTGTCGGTGGCGCAGGCGTCCGGCCTGTTCGACCGGGTGAACGCCTACGAGCCGAAACAGGCCCCAGGAAATGGGCTCACGGCGTCGGTGTGGGTGCAGTCCATCACCCCGTATCCGCAGTTGTCGGGGCTGGCGGCGACGTCAGCGCGGGTGGAACTCACGCTCCGGATCTACACGAACATGCTTGCGGACCCGTTGGACGCGATCGACCCGAACGTGATGAACGCGGCGTCCGTGCTGATCGGAATGTTCAGCGGTGATTTCACCCTGGACAACAGTGTGGAGTGCGTTGATCTGTTGGGCCAGGCCGGCGCACCCCTGGGCGCGCGTGCCGGTTACGTGAATATCGACAACAAGCTGATGCGGATCATGGACATTACCGTTCCGTTGTTGCTCAACGATGTATGGACGCAGGTGGCATAAATGGCAAAGCAGTCAGGTCTTGGCGACAACCTGTACATCGACGGCAACAATGTGTCCGGCGATGTGGGTTCGGTGGACACGATCGCGGCACCCCAGAACCTGTTGGATGTGACGGGGATCGACAAGTCCGCGCACGAACGGATCGGCGCGCTTCGGGACGGTGAGATCAAGTTCACCGCGTTCTTCAACGCCGCCACGGGCCAGATCCATTCCGTGTTGAAGACGCTCCCCACGACCGACCGATTCGTGACCTACAACCGGGGAACCGTGATCGGGAACCCGGCCGCGTCGATCCTGGCCAAGCAAATCGGCTACGACGGCAAACGCGGCAACGACGGCTCGTACACGTTCGACGTGGACTGTCAGGGAAACGGGTACGGCCTGGAGTGGGGAAACCAGCTGACGGCCGGGTTCCGCACGGACACGGCGGCCACGAACGGCGCGTCCTACGACTTTGGTGCGGCCACATCGTTCGGGTTCCAGGCGTACTTGCATGTGAACGCGTTCACCGGAACCGATGTGACGATCAAGTTGCAGGACTCGGCGGACAACTCGTCATTCACTGACATCACGTCGGGAGCGTTCACGGCCGTGACCGGCGCTACCCCGTTGGCGCAGCGGATCGCAGTCGGCGGGACCGCGACCGTGCGCCGCTATGTGCGGGTGGTTACGGCCACGACAGGCGGATTCACGAGCATCACGTTCTCCGTGATGCTCGTCAAGAACACGGCGGCGGTGACGTTCTGATGTATTCCCAGGTGCATTACAAGATCCTGAACCCGGCGTCCACGCACTTCCGTCCCGCCACATGCGAAGAGGTCGACTGCGCCGGCTACCTGAACGGCTGGAAATCCGTGATCGATGAGTCCACGGACCTCGGCCGCACACAGGCCGAGTACATCCGCCGCAGGTCAGGGCGCATGTTCACGGAGGACCGGACCGTAGCCGGCTTGACCGAGTTCACGTTCCCGGCTGGCCAGTCGTGCTTCCGGTCCGGTGAGCACAAAACCAACATCGGCCGCGCCCCGCTGTTCGTCGTGGACGCCGGGGACCGCCGGTACCGGCATTCGTCGGCCGACAGCTGGGCGGATGACCTGCGCACGCACACGAGCCAGATCATCGACGAGATCAACAAGGGATAAGAGGTAAACCGACATGGCCAAGCAGAGTGGTCTTGGGTATTCCGTCAACGTCGATGACGCGGCCGGCACTGCCCGGGACCTTTCCAACGACATCACCAACTTCGATTACGCCACCCCGAAGGGTGTGCAGGACACCACTGGTGTGGACAAGTCGGCACACGAGCGGCTGTTGCTCCTCGCGGACTTCTCCATCACGTTCAACGGGGTGTTCAACAACGCGTCGAACAAGTCGCACGACGTGTTCAAGACCGTTCCGTCCGGCTCGGTTGCCCGCACCGTCACCCTCGCCATCACGAGCCCGGCATCGGTGACCAGCACCCTGGCGAACGAAACGCTGTTCTCCGACTACCAGATCAAGCGCGACACCGACGGAAAGCTCACCTGGGTAGCTCCCGGTGTGCTCGCTGACGGCACCGTGCCGGCCTGGACGTGATTCCTGTGGGATTCGCCGCTCCACGCCGCACGTACTCCCTCGAATTCGAGGGCGACGAGTTCGACGGCCTGATCGTGAAGGTCAGGCCGCCGACCGTCGGCGAGGCCCTGGACAACATGGACCTTGCCTGGATGACCGACGACACACTGACGGAAAAGGACCGGCTCGACCGGCTGTACCAGCTGTACACGCTGTTCTCGTCCCGGCTCGTGTCGTGGAACGTGGAATGCGACGGAACCGAGGTCCCCGCGACCTTGGCTGGGCTCCTGACGCTCGACAACGACTTCGGGATCCGCATCGTGCGGTCCTGGCTGTTCGAAACGTCGATGGTGCCCCGCCCTTTGGACGAAAGCTCAACCAGTGGCGTGCCGTCGGTCGAGTTCTCGATTCCGATGGACGAGACCTCGGCCGCCCTCGCGAGCTGACCCACGCCGAAACAGTCCTGGCCCTGTGCGACCGGTTCCACTGTTTGCCCAGCCAGCTGTACGCGGAAGACGCCGAACTGTTGCAAATGCTGCTGATCGTGAAGGAAGGAGGCGGCGACCATGGCGAATGAGGTGTCCATCAAGGTCACCGCGAAGGACGAGACCGCCTCCACCCGGAACGTTATCCGCGCCGGGTTCGGTGTCACCGGAAAGGAAGCCGGAGACGCGTTCGGCACGGAACTGGACAAGGCAGCCAAGACCGGCGGCACGAAAGCCGGTGAGGATGTCGCCAAATCCACGAAGGACGCGGCGAAGAAAGAAGGCAGCTCCGGCGGCGGCTTGAACCCCATGTTGTTGGGGCTGGTCACGGGTGCGCCCGCGATCGGTGCCGCCGCCGGTGTTGCCCTGGTAGGTGGTCTCGGGGTCGGGCTGGTCGGCCTCGGGGCCACCGTCGCGGCACGCAACGACCAGGTGAAGGCGTCGTTCACGCTCCTGACCGCCGACCTGTCCCGTACCGCCGACTCGTGGGGGTCGGTGCTGGCGAAGCCGGCGGCGGCGGCGATCAACCAGGTCACCGCCGAGTTCGATCAGCTGAAGCCGGCGATCGGCAACGCCCTGGGCAACGTAGGCGGCCAGTTCTCGACCCTGACGGGCACCCTGACGGACTTCGCGTCCCGTGCCATGCCCGGCGTGGTCGCCGCGTCCAGCCGCCTTTCCCCGGTGTTTCAGGGCTTGCGTACGGACGCCGGCACGCTGGGCGCATCGGTCGGGGGCGCGTTCGACACCGTGTCTCGGCATTCGGATTCGTTGGGAACGTCGATCAGCTCCATTGAGCGGATCATCGCTACGACCGTGAACACGGCCGCGCCTTTGGTGGCGCGGCTGTCCGACGAGTTCGCCCAGCACTCCGGCCAGATCGAAGCCGCCGTGTCGGCCGTGGGCTCCACGATCACCGCGTTGTCGTCCACGGCGCTTCCTGTGCTGGGCACGGCGATCGGCGGGGATCTGCGGCTGGTCACCGGGTTCCTGAACGCGTTGGGCCCAGCTGACGCTGTGCTGGGCGCGTTCGGTGGGGCCGCCTTGTCGGCGTACATGAACGTCAGGTTGCTGTCGAACCTGTCCGAGCCACTGTCCAAAATGGCCGGTTCCCTCAAGAGCGCCGGCACCGAAGGAACCACGTTCGGCACGGTCACTACCAAGGCCGGAACCGCACTGGAAAAGGTCGGTGGCGCGCTCCCCGCGATCGGGATCGGCCTGACCGCCATCGGCATGGTGATGGACCTGGCGGCCCAGCACGGCCAGGACCTCGCCAAGGCCGGGGACGACGTCGCGAAGGGCTTGGAGGCTGGCGGCACGGCCGCCGCTGTGGCGCGTGGGCAGTTGGCCGGGTGGCAGCGGGACGCGGCGACCGCACAGAAGACGCTGGACGGCCTGACCTTGTCCACGACGATGAGCGTGGCGGCGGCCGGCCGGTTCGGCACCGCGTCCAGCCAGGCGAACGCGTCGCAGGCGAACGCGAATCAGACACTGTCGGATTCGAAGACGAAGATCCAGGAGGCGTTGGACAAGTACAACGCGTACACGGCCACGCTCGGGGTCGCGGCGATCACGTCCGACCAGTTGGCGGGCAAGACCGCGGTTTATGCGGACTCGGCTCAGAACGCGTCGTCCAACACGGCGCAGCTGAAGGCCACGATGGACACGCTGAATTCGGCCGCGTCGACAGCGGATCAGCGGATTCAGGCGCTTCAAACAAGCTTGGCGCTCATGTCGGACAACGGCCTGGAGAAGGCACAGGACTACGCGGCGCAGACCAGCACCGCCCTGGACAACTTCGCCACCCAGGCCGCGACCGCCAAGGGCGCGACTTTCACCCTCAACGGCGAGTTGGACACCAACTCGGCGCGGGGTCGTGCTGTGCTGACCGTTCTTGAGCAAGCCCGCGCCGGGTGGGTGGGTCAAGCACAGGCCATGGCGGATGCTGGGCAGTCCACCGCTCAGATCAATGGGGCGTTGCAGAACAACCAGAACCAGCTGATTGGTGTGTTGCGGGCCGCTGGGTTGACTCAGGATCAAATCAACGGCCTGATTCAGACGTACCACCTTGTTCCTGGTGAGATTTCCACGCGGGTGGACGCGGACACCAGTCCCGCTGTGGGCGCGGTTCAGAACCTGGTGCGCTACATCAACGGCACCCGCGCTGTGGTCACGGTCGACACCCAGACCGGCAACACCACGTCGTTGAACTTCGGTGGTGGCCGGCGGGCGTCCGCGCATGGCGGGGTTGTGGGCGCGGCGGCGAATGGCCGGACGATCGGCTCCGACCTGATGTTGGTGGGGGAGCAGGGCCCGGAGCTGATTCGGGCGGCGGCCGGCTCCACGGTGATCCCGAACTCTGGCGTGTCGCAGGAGATCCGGAACGCGATGGGCGGCGGCGGGCAGGCGGCGGGGGTTCAGGTCAGTTTCGCTGGGGATCTGGATTCTCAGTTCGCGTCGCTGTTCATGAAGTTCCTCCGGTCCGGCTCCATCCAGATCAAGCAGCAGTACATTCAGAAGTGAGGCATTGGAATGCACCGCTACAAGTGCTTTAACGCGGCAATGGCTACTACGGCCGCCCAGGGCATCGTGGCGACGGGAACGAGCATCAAGACCATGCTCCAGATCGCCACCCCGTCGACTCGGCAGATCCAGTTGATTTCGTGGGGCTTTACCCTGTCCGCCCAGAACGCTGGTCTGATCGAGCTTCTTCAGACCGATGTGGCCGCGACCGTCACCGCCCACGTGGCGGCTGGTGTTCAGCCGCTGGACCCCAATGCTCCAGCGTCATTGATGACGCTGGGCACGTCCGCGACCGGGTACACGGCAACTGCCGAAGGGTCGATCACGGCTACGCGCATGTTCGACAGCATCCTCACCACTGGAACATTCACATGCGAGTATGAATACCAGTGGATGCCGGACGAGCGGCCGATTGTCGCCGTGTCGAAGTTCCTTCGCGTACGCGCCACGATGGGCACCACCACCAACATGGCGTGCTGGGTCGTGTGGGACGAGTGACGTAACCCGACACGACAAAATCGGAGGTGAGAAATGGGCATCGCCGCCCGCGTGTCTGGATTCCAGAAACGCATGTCCAACACGCCCGGCCCCCTCATGGGTGGCAGCACGCCGGGTGTGCCGATTCTGGTCGGCCAGTTCGGGAACCGGCTGTTCCTGGTGGTGGAGATTGCGTGGGGCGCGAATCTGGCGGCGAACTCGTCCACATGGCCATGGGTGGATGTCACGTCGGATGTTCAGATTGAGACGGACAAGAACATCACCATCAGCACCGGCCGTTCGGATGAGCACGCCACCACACCTCCGGCGACGTGCCGGTTCGTGCTGGACAACCGCGCGAACAGGTACAGCCAATCCCCCCTGGGGGCGTGGTGGCCGAACGTGAAACGCGGCACCCCGGTTCGGGTGCGGCTGATTCTGGACAGTATCTCGTACACGGTGTTCGAGGGGAACGCGACCGGTTTCACGCCGGAATGGGACACGACCGGAAACTACGCGATCGCACATGTGGAAGCGGCGGGCTTGTTCCGGCGCGTGGGGCAGGGAAACGCGCCTCTTCAGTCGACAATGCGTTTGTACACGCCGAGTGTTTCGGGGCTTCTTCAGTACTGGCCGATGGAGGACCAGTCGGGTGCCCCCGCGTTCGCGTCGGGCATTACCGGCGGTGTGCCGATGTCGTACGTGTTGGGGTCGGATGTCATCACCCAGCCGAATGCGTCGTTCTCGTTGCATCAGGACACGACGTTTGTGTGTTCGGACGCGTTGCCGATCATGAACGGGTCGGCCTACGCCAGCATCCCGACGTACACCGGCACCGAGAAGTGCCAGGTCCGGATGCTGATCGACTGGCCGCAGGCGGCGAACGCGCTTGCGGACGGCTCGACCGTGTTCAGCCTGTACATGACCGGCACCATCGGCCGCTACGACGTCAACTATCACACCGGCGGTTCCCTCACGATCGCGATCTACGATCAGGGCGGAGCGAAGATTGCGGAAACCGGCTCGATCGCGCTCATCCTGAACGGCATTCCGCTGTGCGTCCAGCTGTCCATCTCGTACAACGCTGGCCTGTCCGCGACAGCGTTCACCCTGTACACAATGGGCACGGGTGGCGGGTCGCCCACGGTGAACGGGTTCACGTCAGGAACCACAAACGTCGGTGTCGCCACCTCGTTGGTGTTGTTGCCCGGCAACGTGAACACGCACGTCGGTATTGGGCACGTCACGGTGCAGTCCACCACCACGGACCTGACGGAAATGTCCGGGCCCGTCACCGCGTTCGACGGGGAGACGGTCCAGGCGCGAATCAACCGGTTGTTGGCGTTGGTGAACGTGGAGACCGCCACCTACAACAGCGACGGTGTGCACACGTCGAAGCTGATGGGGCCGCAGCGGATCGACACGTTGCTGAACCTGTTGCGGGAGGCTGAGCAAACCGAACCTGGTGTGCTGTTCGACGGCTTGAACGGGTCGCTGTCGTTCTATTCACGCACGGCGGAGGAGAACCAGGCGGCTGGCCTCACTATCGACGCCACGAGTGGCATGATCGCGCCTCCGTTCCAACCGCTGGATGACGATCTTCAGTTGCGGAACAGGTGGGTGGTGTCGCATCGAAACGGATCGTCGGTGACGTTTCAGGACACCACGGGCCCGCTCGGGGTGAACACGGTCGGCTTGTACGGCGACTCGGTGACGGTGAACGTCAACCAGAACCCCAGCGGCGTGTACACCGGGCCATTGGGGGTGAAGGCCCTCGCGGATCAGGCGGGGTGGCGTGTGCATGAGAACACGATCGAGGGGTACCGGTACCCCTCGTTGAATCTTGCGTTTCACCATTCGCCCACGCTGTTGTCGCCATGGCTGACGCTGGGTCTTCTGGGACGTGTGGACGTGACGAACGTTGCTTCCGTGTACACGCAGATGCCGAACACGTCTGTGTCGCTTCTGGTGCAGGGCATGACGTGGACCATCACCCAGTTCCTGTTGTCGGTGTCGGCGAACTGCTCCCCGTACGAACCGTGGCGGGTGGTGCAGTTGGCACAGACTTCGGGGGACACCGCCGAGTTCCTGTGCCATCTCGACAGCACGGGGAGTTCGTTGGCGGCGGCGGCGAACGCGGGCGACACATCGCTTTCGGTGCAGACGACCAGCGGTCTTCCGTTGTGGTCGACCGACGCTGATGATGTGCCGTTCGTGGTGAAGGTCGGCGGTATCCCAGTGACAGTGACGGCGGTATCCGGGTCCAGTTCGCCGCAAACATTCACGGTTACCGGGGCAACAATGACGAAACAGCTGGCGGCCGGAAGCGGTGTCACTGTGTGGCAGGAAACTGCTCTGACCCTGTAAGGAGGGGAAAATGTCGTTCACCGCGGGGCAGAAACTCGCCGCATCGGACCTAGACCAGATCGGTTCGACCGCATTCCAGTTCTTGGGCGCTGCGCAAAGCACATCGACCATCAACATGACGTCCAGCTACCAGGACCTGACTGGCACGTCGGTCACGTTCACCACTCAATACGCCAACACGAAGATGCTGATCATCGGCATTTTCGACTGCGCTTTCACCAACGGCGTGGACATTGGTGTGACCGGCGCGTACCTGGTGGGTGCGGCCGTGGTGGACGGCGTTAACCTGCACGCGTCCGGTGAGGCGCACTACAACGGCCAGCGGGCCACCGTGTCACAGACCTGGAATGTCACGCTGCCATTGGCGGGAAGCCACACCGTCAAACTTCAGGCCACCTACTTCGGGCCGGGACCTTCGGGTGCAATTCAAACTGTAGGTGCGTCCACTCGCTGGTCCGGTATCGTGTTCGGCCCGTAACGAGGAAGGAGAATAATGGCTGACGATTACAGTCCGGTAGCAAGTAAATATAAGGCGATGCGGTGGACCGGCGACAACACGGCTGCTTTTCAGGCGTGGGTTCAGACGTTCACGAACATTCACCAGTTCACCACGGATGACTGGTCGGTCTCGTTGAACGCCCACTACAACGTCAACGCGTTGAATCTGTCGTGGACGGCACCGAACGGGTACAGCACCTTGTCCATGATTGTGCCGTTGGGCGGTTGGGCCGTGTTCGGACCGTACTGGGGAACCGATCCCACGCTGTACTGGCAGTTCGTGGGCCGCACGCCGTGGACCGCTTTTGTTGACGACGAGTTCCAGCGGGAATACGTCGCCACGGTCTAGGCACACAACAGCCCCCTGTTCACGGTGAACAGGGGGCTGTGTGGTGGCTGGTGATCAGTAGCAGCGCAACGCCAGCGTCAGCAGCACCGCGCCCGGATCTACGGTCCCCTGCACGCCGTAGCCCTGCATCCGGGCCAGCTCCGCCCGGTACTCCGTGTACAGCGCGGACCCGGGGGCGTTGCCGTCGTTGACGAACTCGTCGAACGGCTTGGTCTGGGCACCGGAGCACCACGCCGGCTGTGCTGCTGTCGGCGTGGTGCTGGCCGTCGGCTTCGCCTGGGCCGTGCCGTGCTGGCCGAAGCCGAGGCCCAACACGAACGCGACCGCGCACGCCAGGGCGGCGGCCCCGATCCATTTGAGCGGCCGGAACTGGCTGGTGTGGGTGATCACGTGAGGCATGACAGGGGGTCCTTTCGATCATGGAAGAGACGGAGCAGAAGGCGGAGCACCACGCCGAACGGGGAGCACATGCTCCACGGGGTGCTCCGCCCACTGCACCGCCCCTGACCTGAGGTGGAGCAGCGGAGCAGACGGAGCAGAGCGGGCCGGGAAACCCGCCCTCAGCCCCCGTTTCAGCCATCCCCGTCGGTGATGGCCTGCTGCTCCATCGCGTGCCGGACGTCGTCGCCTGCCACGTACCGCTGGCCCGCCTCACCGTTGACGCGGCCAATCTGGATTTCCACCTCGAAGACACGGAGCCCGGCGGCGAGATCCTGGGGACCCCACTTGCCGTAGGTGTCCGGCCACTTCTCCTTGAGCCGTTGGAGGATGTCCGCCGACTTGACCCGGTCCACGCCCTCCATGACCCTGGCGGCGTCGGCCAGAAGTTCCCGCGCGGCCACCGGCTCCGGTGCCGGCGTGTCCTGCACACCGAACTTGCGGCGCAACTCCACCGACCGGCGAATGACCTCCGCCGCCTCCACACCGTTCACGTAGTGCGTGCGGACGATCGTGAACGCCTGCCCCGCCGGGATGTCCTCCACCTCACCCGTCGCGACCACCGTGCCGGCATCGCGTCCGGGACGGAGATCCTGCGGGCGTGCGCCCCGGTCGGCGGCGTCGGCGAGGATCATCTTCGCCGTCTCCGCGTTGGGCACGTTCAACGCGGCCCGCACGTGCGCGCCCTCCCGGACCTGAACCGGAAGCGTGCGGTTGTCGGGGCGTTGGGTTGCCTGGATCAAGTGGATGTTCACAGCGCGTGCCTGGTCGTGCAGCCGCTTCGCCGCACGCCACGCCCTGGCGTCGTCCTTCGTGCCGCCGATCGGGTGTGGCGCGGCGTAGAGGATCTGGCACTCATCCACGATCACGTAGATCGGGTGGAACCCGGATCCCTTCTTCCGCGACAACTCCCGAGTCAACGTCAGGTTCTTCTCGGTCTTCACCTTGTAGCGGCGGCCCATCTCCGCCACCGCCCACTCCAACATCGACGCTGTGGCGTCGGCGTCCTCATCGGCGCTGCCCTCGATCAGCACACGCGCCCGATCCTTGAACATGGACCAGTCCCCATCGCCCTTCAAGTCGGAGATCAGCAACTCCACCGTCGGGTCCAGGGCTAGTCCCAGCGCCAACAAGCGGACCGTGGTTGTCTTGCCCTGCTTGGACGTCGCGCCCACAAGCCAGTGCTTCTGCAACATGCCCACGCTGACCTGCTCCGACCGCATGGTGACGCCCCATGGCAACCGGTCCCGCCACACATCGACCACACCGTCATGCAGCAACGGCCACGTCGGGGCGGGCCGGTCCATCGCGCCCTTGTCGGCGATCCACAGGTCCAGAACACGGGCGTCCTGGTCCGGGTCACGCTGGGGCCACACTTCGTGACGGTGCCGGTACAGGTTGCCGGCCAGACGCTCCACAGTGGTCGAACCCAGCACGTCAGCGGCCATCACGCCAAGCGGCAACCGCACCTGGCAGTACGTTCCGCCGCCCTGCTCCCGGGGCGGCACAACGAACTCCAGTGGCACACCCGCCGCGATGGCCTTCGACAAGGCGGTGATCTTCACCGCCGCCAGGGCGGCCGTGATCGCATCGGCGGTGATCACGATGTCCTGCACACGTTCCGCCGGGGACGCCAACCACATCGGCACCGACACCGCGCGCCGGCCCTCCCACCACGCCGTGAACAGCCACGCCGGCACGAACGCGTAGAACGCGACATGGATCAGGAACGTCAGCACCATCGCGCCGATGCCCCACAGGTCACCCAACAGGCCCCACCACGACGCCCAGTCCAGACCGAGACTCGGAGTCAGCTCGAACGCCACACCGAGAACCGTCAGGATCCCGGCCAGCACCACCACCGCGACCAGCACACCCAGGCACGCGCGGGTAACCGTCGTGGGAAGGTTCCGCATCCGGGCGTGCCGGGCCTCACGGGCGTGATGCAACCGGTCCTGCCACAGGGCGAGTGCTTCCACATCCCCGGCGGCGCGGGCGTTGCGGATCTGCTCCCGGAAAACGCCGTGCGTCGCGGCGGCGAATACCCGCCGACCCCACACCACGTGTCCGTAGGAAACGGTGAACCCGTGCCGAACAATGGGCCGCACAATGCGGCCGGCAATACGAGTGCCCTTGTGCTGGCGAACGCTGGCGACAGTGGTCGCCAGCCGCTGTCCACGGGCCTTGCGGAATTCGTTCTCGTCGACGATTTCGGCGTCGTAGATGGGGCCGCTGTCCACCGCTGGCGGTGCTGGCGTCGCCAGCTCCTCCGAGCTGTCGCCAGCTGTCGCCAGCTCACCACCAGCCTGGACGGTGGGGAACGGGTAGACGCGCCCCAACTCCTCGTTCTCGACCGGGTCCACCATGTCACTCACCACCCTTTTCGCCAGCCATCGCCAACAGGGCGAAACCGGACACCACCATCAGTCCGTCGACCACCAGCGGTCCGACACCGGCCCCCAGGGGGCTGTAGCCCCAGGAGCCGAGCACATCGCGGATGTGGCCGTAGGAGATGACCGCCGATCCGAGGGCCACGGTGCCCGCGCCGCCGTACCGGGCGAAGCCCCACAGCGCCCCGCGACGC
>Ga0207671_10001344_pt1 | contig 28753 bp, 17 predicted proteins | sample KBSC24metaG_FD_184352 | JGI IMG/M metagenome (GOLD analysis project Ga0207671, IMG submission 184352) | Corn rhizosphere microbial communities from Kellogg Biological Station, Michigan, USA - KBS C2-4 metaG (SPAdes) (version 2) | ecosystem: Host-associated > Plants > Roots > Rhizosphere > Soil...
GAAAAGAAAGCCGGGCTCAAAGAAGCAAAAGAAAAGCTTGCCGGGATAAGAAAACTCCTGACCAAAGGCACCAATTATTCCAAGCCTATGCTTACCCAGCTTGATCTGATCGAATACGCTGCCGCAGGACAGTGGGATAAATTCACCAGCCGTGTCGATGCTGTTTCTAATGATAGTGATTTTTCTTCAAAGAACTACTTTATCATCGGAGCTGCTAACGATGTGGTAACCGCTGCCCCCGCAGTACAATATCCGAATGCCTTGAAATGGGCCAATCAGATAGAGAAAAGCAAGCCCGATCTTTTTACCAGCATCCAGCTGGCCGACTTGAGAAAAAGAGTATTAAAAAAACAGGGAAAAACAACAGAAGCAGAAGTTATGGCAACTAAAGCACAAGACCTGAGAAAAGAGGCCATGCAAAAAGGGCAGATGACCCCTCCAATGATGAAAGACTAATACAAATACTAAAACAAAGAACAATAAAAATGAAAAGAAGAGTAATTCTAGCGGTTGTCGCGTTATTTATGATGATCAACTGCTTTGCACAGAATGGAAAAACAGTAACCTTTACCGGTACAGTTAAATTCCCCGATACAGAGAACAAATACCCGATCTATCTGGGCAAGTACGAAGGTGAAGGCTTTAAAAGAGCCTTCAAAGCAATAGACAGTACAAAAGTAGACGCAAATAACAATTTTTCCTTTAAAGTACCGGCAGACAAGCCAGACTTTTACCAGGTACGTGTTTATTATTTTGACCGCATTGATTTCTGGGCAGATAAAGACAATATCCATGTCAATGTGCGCGGTATAGATACGGCGAAGATGAAGATCAAAAACCCACCGTATATCTATATGGAAAATACATCGGCGGATAACGACTTGATCAATGACGTAAACCTTGTGAGTTACCTTGATTACCAGCAGATGATTGCCGTAGGTCAGGAACAGTACAGAGCGGGGCTTTCTAAAGATACTTTATGGATCAACTATATGAAAGATGGCTTTGAGCGCATCAATAAAGACCGTGAATTCCGCATCAAATATCTTGTTCACAAATACAGAGATCAGCCTACAGTATTGTACGCGCTGAATTACCTGAACCCAAAAAGAGATCAGGACCTGATCATGTCTACCCTGGATTATCTGACCAAAAAATTCCCTAACCTGGATCAGGCCAAGAAAAGGAAAAAAGAAATCCTGGATGGTATTGCCCAGGCAGAAAAAATTGCCGACGGACAAAAAGCACCGGGTTTCGCTTATCCAGATGTAAACGGTAAAAAATGGGGGCCTAAAGATTTCAAAGGAAAATACCTGATCATTGATTTCTGGGCTTCATGGTGCGGCCCTTGCCGCCAGGAAATCCCTCACCTAAAAGAAGTATACAAAAAATATAAAGACAAAGGTCTGGAGATCTTATCTGTTTCTGTTGATGCAAAACCTGCCGACTGGAAAAAAGCAATGGCTGAAGAGAAAATGGGCTGGCCACAGATCAATGCTGTAGAATCTAAACCAGTAATGGCCGATTACCTGTTTAGTGGAATTCCTTATCTGGTCGTTGTAGATAAAGATGGAAAAATCGTAGAAAAAAATGTTCGCGGCGAATCCTTGGACAAAGCCATGAAAAAAATATTTGGCATGTAATAAGTAACGGGCCAGGCCGATATACCTGGCCTTTTTTAAATAAAAACTCAAAAAAATGAAAAAGATCCTATTAGCCCTGTTACTCCTGACCAGTTTATCTGTAAGTAAAGTACGCGCTCAGATGGAAGCGGCACAAACCATAAAGTGGGATGTCTCTAAAGCCGTGGACATCAATATGCCGCTGGAGATGACATGGGAAGTTTTCAGCAACAATGACTTACTTAAAAAAGCCTCAAATGGTTATGTAAGTACCATAGAAGTAATAGATGCGACTCCACCCGTATCCAGAAAAATTGTTTTTTCAAACGGGGGCAGCCGCGTAGAAAATATAACTCAGCATGAGCCGCACAACAAACTTATAGCCATAAATTTTGCAGATAACAACCTGCCTAAAGGAATTAAATCTGCAGAATATGCCATCTTTTTAAAAGACAAAGATGGCAAAACGAATGTGATATGGAGAGCCATGATAAAAGGTGATGCAGAAGCAAAAAAGGCTCTGGTTACACAGCTGACCGCAGAATTTGACAGTTATGCCACAGGTTTGGACAAAATGACGAAAAAATCAATCCCAGCAGCAAAATTGAATTAATAAACACATTTCGCACTATTTATTTGCCCCAAAGAGTTTCAGCTTTTGGGGCATTTTTATGGTCTGTGCAGTTTATTTCATGATGAGGATCGTGTGATCAGATTCCATGAACAACAATGTAACATTTTCTGTATATTAATGGTCTGATTACTAAAACGTTTACCATGAAACACCTGTTCACCTTCTTCATCATTTTCACTGCAGCGTGCAACACCATATCTGCACAGCAAACCCAGGAAAAATATGTCAATGAAATAAAGTACCTTCTTTATTTACCCGACAATTATAAACAAGATGATCAGCAAAAATTTCCGGCTGTACTATTCTTACACGGAAGCGGTGAACGCGGCGATGATGTCAGTAAAGTAGCCGTAAACGGATTACCTAAAATGATTGCTCAAGGCAAAAAATTCCCTTTTATCGTGATCTCACCACAGGTACCCAATGGAGAAGGCTGGGAACCCAGTGATTTGTTTCGCCTCCTGAAAGACATTAAGGCTAAATACCGGATCGATGAAGATCGTTTATATTTAACAGGCTTAAGCATGGGTGGCTATGGTTGCTGGGAAATGGCCATGAAATACCCACAAATGTTTGCAGCAATTGTACCTATCTGCGGCGGAGGCGATACCTCTAAAGTGTGGAAAATCAGGCATACTCCCATCTGGGTTTTTCATGGCGGGAAGGACAATATTGTTCCCCTTAAATCAAGCCAGGTTATGGTGGATGCCTTAAAACCCATCAACCCGGATGTTAAATTCACAATTTTCCCCGAAGACGGCCATGACAGCTGGACATCCGCCTACAATACCGATAGTTTATACACCTGGCTCATGGGCATTAAAAGATTTAAATACGCCAAAATAGCTGTAGATCAGAAAATACTGGATACCTATCAGGGCTCCTATTATAACGATCTGACGAACGACACCTTGAAAATAACCGTTACAACAGGTATAGTCACACTCATCCGCAAAAAAGGAGCTACGGAGTTAAAACCTTATGCAAATGATAAGTTTTTCATCAATGAGAACGATCCTGTTGACGCTGTATTCTCCAGCAGAAAACGTAAAATGCAGATCCTTGTAAATGCAGACAGGCAGTACATTTATAAAAAGATCAGTGATTGAAATAGCGTATCTTTCAATTATACAATCCCTGTATTTTTGCCAATTCAATTGTCTTTTCAGGATTAAACCGGCTTCCATTCATATATTTTTCAAGGCTGTATAACAATTGCCTGGCCTCTGGTCTTTTGTCCTGATCAGAAACAAGATCAACAGCCGAAACAAGCAGTTTGCCTTTTCCTACGCGACATTCAAAAACCAAAGCCAGCGGCTGGGCAGTTACCCAGTCGTCAATAACCCTTACTATGGGGTTCATATGGTCACTTACCGCGTTAAGCCGGATCGCACTGGAATGGGTCATTGCGTCCCACCACTGCCAGTTGCTGTGGTACTGCGTCGGAAAATCTGCGAAAGCAGGATGTTTCGGATTGCACAAAATGCCTAAAGTTGTTGGCGGCTGACTATGGGTCCATGCTGTATTCCAAAATATGGTAGAAAACCCGATCTTGATATCTCCGCCCATTTCCGGCCTGACCGATCCCCTTTTTAGCGTCAGTAATACTCTACCCCCGTTATCAAGCAACTCAAGGGCCTTCGCATCCAGTCTCTGAGTAACAAGCACTTCTTTAGAAGGCTCAGGCAAAACCTCTGGATAAACAAATATATCCCAGGAGTTTACATGATTCCCTAAAGCCACCTTCAAGACAACACGCTGGGCCTTTTTAATCGATTGAAGTTCTTGCCGGATGGTCCCCAGTTTTATGGAATTTCCTAAAGCAATACTTTCCTTTGTGAAACTTCCATGAAACAACTGATCTCCGTTTTCTGATTCGAGACTCCAATGAACCACAGCGGCTTTAATAGGAGCGTCGCCAAAATTGGCAATCTCGATGGGAACAAGCAATTCTTCAGAATTGGTATATATCATTTTGGGCAATCTCGCCAACAGCACTACAGGGCTGCAGAACTGGCTGTACTCGCTGGAGCTCACATAAGGCTTTGCTTCCCAAAAGGGATCCAGAACGCCTACAAGAGCAGTCCCCTGACCAGGAAAGTCGCTTAAACCCAGAAGCTGAAATCCGGCAAAACCTGGGGTACGCAAGGCCGCTTCAACATCAGCCTTGTAACATAGCGTTTGTAATTTACCCGAAGCCATAAAGAAACTGTCGGCCAGCATAGACATCCCATTTTCTTGCAACTTGTCTCTAAATATTTCGAAGTTTTTAGGTTTTAATACCCCATCATATTTTTTGATTTCTTTAAAATCAGGATATACACACCACTGGCCAATTTCATGACTAACCGTAGGCTGTTTCCATTTAGAGATGATACTGGCCCAGTCGTAATCTGCTCTCGGCGCCTCCTTATTGATGATACTTTGCAAGCCCTGGCCCCAGCCTTGGATTCTCGGGTCGGGCGTATTGTTGTAATCACTAGCTTCTTCTACCGGCCAGCCCGCTGCAGTAGTATACAGTCGTCTCGAATCTTTAGCCTTCCAGTAATTCACAAAATCAACCAGGTATTTAACCATACCCTTTCCTCCCGGCTCATTTCCATAGGTCATCATCACAAAAGAAGGATGGTTTCCATAGGCTTTCACCATTCTTTCACTTTCCTGATAAATATATTGATCCAAAGCTGCACCATCCCCAATTACAGCACCCTTCTCCCCATTTGCCCACGCAGCACATTCGGCCTGTATAAAAATACCCAAACGGTCAGCAGCAACAAAAGCCGCTTCCGGAGGGCACCAGGAGTGAAACCTGACATGATTCAATCCATATGCCTTTATCACCTTAAAATTCTTTATCCACGATGCCACGTCGGTTGGAGGATAACCTGTTTTAGGAAACGAGGCGCAATCTAAAGCTCCGCGTAAGAAAACCAATTGATTGTTAACCATAAACTGTGTACCTCTGGCTTTAAAATCACGCATCCCAAAGACTATACGTTTACTGTCTGCTTCCTGTTTCTTTTCTTGCCTCAGGTCCACCTTCATCTCATATAAATCCGGATGAAATTCATTCCATAACAATGGATGACTCCCCATAGCATAGACCATTTCTATCCTGTTTACTTTTTCATTCAGCACGAAGTTCTTCGTCACTGGCTTCAGTTTTGCTGAACCAGGTTTACGGGTCAGTGCCAATAAATCCAATGATATTGAACTGGAGGCCCCTGTCGTATTATTCACCTCAACCTTTACCAAAACTTGCTTCTTAAGCAGATCAGGATAAAGCTGTACATCAGAAATAAATACTTTCGGCTTTGCCCTAAGACTCAATTCTCCAACCATTCCATTCCAGTTGGTTTGAGTATGGTCAGTAACACTGTGGGCATTATCGCCCATATTAATATCCTTTATCCTGTTGTCAATTCTAAGGGTTAGCCGATGCATTCCAGGTGTTAATTTACTTCCTATCTCAAATAAATGAGCGGTGCCCAAACTATTCTCCATGCCAATCTCTACATCGTCTAACCATACCGTTGTTTCCCAGTGGCTTCTTTCCAAAAAGAGCTGAATGTGCTTTCCCTTCCATGAAGCTGGTATATTCACCGTTTTCTGATACCAGGCCGCGCCACTGTAATACTTTTCAGGCTGCAGCCAGAAGGGAACTTTAATATGTCCGGGCTGTCTGTATTTCGCATACTCCTCTTTAGTAAACCACGATTTATCGATAATATCTCCAGCCCATGGCGTTTTCATCGTGATTTCGTTCCCCTTTCCATTGGTTGTCATTGACCCCGGAAGTTTAACCTGTTCTTTTAACTTCTTATGGTACCATTTCTCAGAAACTCCCCGATCCAGCGAATCCACCTGAAATGACCAGGTGCCTGAAAGATCAATTTGTTGACTTTCATTTTTCGACTGCCCCGTTGCTGTGAGGCTAAAAAAAAGCAAGGATACTAAGGATAATTGTATATACTTAAAGAGAAATTCCATACAAGTTTAATAAGAGTTAGACCAACTAAATTATCAATGCTAAATAATGAATACGTTTATATTGGTTAGGTTAAAGATCAGATTTACCGCCGGAGGTTAAAATGGATTAATTTCCAAAAAGATGGATTATTATAGGGCAATTACACTAATTAGCGGTACAAAGTGCTATCAAACGTTTGCGCTATTTTTAAATTTTATTTTACAACAGCAATGTTTCTATTTGAATTAAAATCAACTGACCACCAAAAAAACTTATGACATCCCACAGGAAAATACTGTTCATATTGCTTTGCATACTTTCCGTCTATACGGCGAACGCACAGCAATCGCAAACCTTTAAAATCGGAAAAGAAGCTTTTGAACTCAACGGAAAACCCTATGTAATACGCTGCGGCGAAATGCATTTTGCCCGTATACCCAAAACAGAATGGCGCAGCCGCTTAAAGATGGCAAAGGCCATGGGCTTAAATACAGTTTGTGCCTATCTGTTTTGGAACATGCACGAAAAACAACCGGACACATTTACCTGGACAGGCCAGAGTGATGCTGCTGAATTTTGTAAAATCGCGAAAGAAGAAGGCCTGTATGTTATTTTACGTCCGGGGCCTTATTCTTGTGCTGAGTGGGAGTTCGGAGGTTTTCCATGGTGGCTGCTGAAAGATAAATCCATTCAGCTCCGTACACAGCATCCTTATTTTCTAGCCCGCGCCAAGAAGTATTTACTGGAGGTAGGACGCGAGCTGGCACCACTGCAGATCAGCAATGGCGGTAACATCATCATGGTTCAGGTAGAAAATGAATATGGCAGCTATGGCAAGGATAAACAGTATATGGAAACCATTAAATCCTATGTAGAAGCTGCAGGTTTCAAAGTACCTTTGTTCCATTGCGACGGTCCGTCACAGTTGAAAGAAGATCACCCCGATGACCTCTTTGCAGTCGTGAATTTTGGCAGTAATCCAAAAGAAAACTTTGAAGCCTTGCGCCAGGTACAGCCAACAGGCCCTTTAATGTGCGGCGAATATTATCCAGGTTGGTTTGACAGCTGGGGCAGACCCCACCACACCGGCGGTACTAAAAGAATTATTGACGAGTTGAAATACATGCTTGACCACAAAGCATCCTTTAGTATTTACATGGTACATGGCGGTACCACATTCGGTACCTATAGCGGCGCAAATGCCCCACCTTTTTTACCGCAAACCACCAGCTATGACTACGATGCTCCAATAGATGAAGCGGGTAACCCTACAGAAAAATACCACCAGATCAGAAAGTTATTCAGCAACTATCTGCAGGAAGGAGAAACCCTACCCGACATTCCTGCTTCAAATAAAATTCAAAAACTTGCCCCGGTTAAATTTACTGCCTTTGCAGCACTGAATAAAAATCTTACAAAACCAGTTTTGTCTGATACGGTTAAGCTCATGGAAGATCTTAACCAGAATTTCGGATGCGTACTCTATCAAACGCAATTGGCAGGCGGAGATAAATCTCTGCTGCAATTTCGCGACATCCATGACTATGCGCTCATCTACATCGACGATCATCTGATCGGTACTTTAGACAGAAGAAAGAATAAATTCTCCCTGGAGATACCCAAACACAACAAGAACGCTAAACTCAGCGTACTGGTAGAAGCTGTGGGCCGGGTAAATTATGGTTATGCGATGCACGACCGTAAGGGGATTCACGGCCCCGTATATCTGGTTACCGGCCATACGAAAACTGAACTCAAAAACTGGAAGAACTACCCTATACAGCTTGGGGAACATAACATCCCGGTACGTTATCAACCTATTATACCTCAAAAACCTGCAGCCGGTTTCTACAAAGGGACTTTTACAGCCTCGAACTTGTCTGATACCTATATCGATATGAGCAAGTGGAACAAAGGTCTGGTTTGGATCAATGGAACTTGTCTGGGCCGTTACTGGAATATCGGACCAACACAAACCATGCTGGTACCGGGAAGCTGGCTCAAAAAAGGTCAAAATGAAATCATAGTGTTTGATCTGTTCGGCACTGCAGCTCCTGCGCTAACCTTCACTGATCAGCCTATTTTAGACAAAGTAAACGAGACACAACCCCAGGTGCATAAAAAAGCCGGACAACATTGGATAAAAGATGCCCAGGAGGTCTATCACACAGGCAGTTTTGAAAACAGTGCCAGCTGGCAAACCACCTCATTTAAACCTGTAGAGGCAAGGTTCTTTTGCCTGGAAGCGCTATCCGAACAACATGGACAGCCCTATACATCCGTAGCCGAACTGGTCTTGCTCGATCCTCAGGGTAAAGAAATACCAAGGAGTGACTGGAAAGTTGTTTATGCAGACAGCGAAGAATTAGATGGCGATGATGGGAACGCAGCAAATGTTTTTGACTTGCAATACACCAGCATCTGGCATACAGAATGGCAGGACAAGGCACCTAAGCCACCTCACCAAATTGTTATTGATCTGGGTAAAGTTTACAAGGTAAGCGGGTTGAAGTTATTTCCAAGACAAGACAATGCTAACGGACGTATAAAGGACTACCAATTATACTTTTCCGTAAAACCTTTTAAAGGAATATAAAATGATCATAAGAAGGTTGTATCGTAAACATCCACTTCTTTAGGATACAACCTTCTTTCTTTGAAATCTTTTACGAGACCAGTGGCAGGAGCTCCATAAGGTCATTTATAATGAAATTGGGCCTGGCAGTTTGAAGTTGCGCAGCTGTATGGGCACCTGTGGTAATACCTATGCTCAGTCCGCAACCCGCATTCTGCCCTTCTTCAATATCAATCGTTGAATCTCCAACCTTAACCACACTGCTGCTGTCTGTAATGTCGAACTTTTTCATCGCAAACTCAATCATATCCGGCTGAGGTCTGTTTTCCGGAACATCAGAAGCGGTAACCAGCGCATCGAACTCCACACCTTCCTTCCATCCCAGCTTCTCAATAATCGAGCTGGCTGTCGCTCTGTCATACCCTGTATTCAGAACAGCCAGAATATTCTTATCCCTCAATGCCGAAAAAACGGCAGTAACATTCGGTTGAGGTAATATTTCCTCTTTGGCATAAGCATCAGTAAGCGCAACTATAAATTGATCATATATACTTGAAGTCAATACTTCATCCGTAATTCCGCCATAAGTAGATAGTACAGAGCGGATGGCTTGTCTTTTTTCCTTACCAGCACCCTGTGCAAGTACTTGCTCCAGACTGAAGTCAAAGCCAGTATTGTTGATGGCATTCCTAAGGGTTTTATAAACGATATTATCTTCATTTACTGTAGTTCCCGCCATATCGAAAACCACCATAGCTATTTTGTTTTCTTTCATATTCTATTGTTTAGCAAAACTAAACAATAGTTTACCTTAGCAGCCATTTACGATGTTAAATTTGTGTTAAGTTATTTAAGAACTAACCCCTGGTCAATCAAATCTGTAGGTAGATCACTGCCTGCTTAATCCCAGGACAACAGCAAAGAAGGATATCTATAGCAAGAACGCCCGATGTCTGACAGACACCGGGCGTTCTTGATTTATATTGGTCAGGTTGCCCTTATTTAGATTTTTTGCCTGAAATGACAACCAGATTAGTCGCCTCAGCCAATTGCGCATCAAGATCATTAACAGCGGCAAATAATGGCGTAGAAGAAGTGGTTTTCAGTACTGCAAAGCGGGTTACATTTAAATTGGAAGCTTCTCCTTTTACCGATACATGACGATCAGCTGATCCGCTTAATTTCAATGAAGACGCATCTTTAATTACGGTATACACATCCTGCGCAACAACATTCACCTCTACTTTTGCATTGTCCTGAACGAAGATCTGAAGTACAGGCAAGTTAAAACGGCCAGTTGATTTTACGATGGCATTTTCAGAAGCATCAATTCTTTTCAAATCTTTCACGGTCAGATAAACAGTTGTAGCCTGGTCATCAGCCGCATTGATTAATAATTTGTTACCATCTCTTTTAAAAGAAACTTTAGCCTCTGGCTGATCTGTCTCCACACGGAAACTTTCTTTAGTTCCCTGGCGCAGGTAAACAGTTACATTACCTTTAACTTTGATCATATCAAATCCAGAAATAGCAGAGATTTCTGAAAGATTTTTGTCGCCTTCTTTTGCAAAAGTTGTGAATGCAGATGAAGTTAAAACGATAGCTGTTAAAGCTGTTGCGAATAAGGTTTTGATAGCGGTTTTCATATCTTTATGTTTTTAAGTTTTTTAAATTCTCTTTGTACATAAGACGCCCTCAACCTCTAAACGTTGCAGTAGTTTTTGCGCTATTAGACCAACGGGAGTGTAACCATCGACGAACAGCCAAATATTCACGACCAGTGCTGCAGCCGGAAAATATATCTTTACCAACAACACTGTCATGAACTTATTTCAGGCGTCAAAAATGAGATCATCTTCCCATCAAAATCTATAGTCCAGTGCACAGGAAAGCGCATTTATATCCAAACCATACCCGGCATTATTATTCAACTTTCCAAAGAATCCTTTGGTAACACTCATATCCCAGTGATCGTAGAGCAATGCCCCTATTTTCACATGACCGGATAACCAGGCTTTATTCAAAGCCACATAATCAGAAACCAGCACAGGCGCCGCTTCAAAACCATAATGGTATTGAAGCTCATTCTGTTGATAAGAGAATATATTAAGCCCTAAACCTCCTCCTGCGTAGATTCTAAAATGTTCTTTTCTTAAAAAACTATACAATATTGAAAAATAAGGAGAAATACTGCTTCCTTTCAAATCATAACTATACCCACCGGTAGAATAAGGGCGCTCCATTGGAACGCCCGAGTACCTGATCTTTTTATAGGTAACTTCTATCCTGATCATCAGGTCCTGCAAATTCCGCGGTCCGCTAAAATCCACACCTATAACCGGGAAAAACCTTGTAGCATTTTTAAAAGAAACCCCATTTAAGGTCGTATTTTCACCACTTACGTCCAACCTGGCCGAAGAGAATCCGGCTCCTGCAAAAAAGCGAAAAACATTACGCTTAGATTTCTGCGGCACAAAAGTAATTTCGCGGCCATTCACAGCAAGAATAATTTTCTCCAGGCTATCATCGGTATAAGAAGCGGCGTTGATCTCTCTTTCCAACGAATCGTTAAGAACACCGTATTTTTTAGCCAGACTGATTAGCTCCGTTTTATAGCCCTCCTCTTTCACTACTCTTGAACCACTGTAACGATCCAAAGCCACTCTATAGCTCAACTCCTTATACCTTCCGGATTCCTCTACATAAAAATGGTTCTTTTCGTCAACCAAACTGTACAAGCCGATCTTCGATCCTTTAACAATTGCCCGGAGCAGCACAGTATCCCTCACTACTGAATCCTGCCCTGCCGGCCACAATTTCCCCAAATCAACAGGAGCAATATCTTTCAGAACAATAGCTTTCTGATAGGAATCCAGTCCGTTAACCTCAAAAGAAAAGATCTCTTTGATTCCATATATGCTGGTTTCTTTGGATAAAGAATCCGACCTGAACGTAATTTTAACCGGGTTACGGTTCCAGGATTTATAATTAATCCAACCAGTCTTTTTTTCACCCCTTTCTAGAACGATACTTCCTTTTCTAAGTACACTTTGAGCAGATATATGAACGCAAATAAAAGTTGTAATTATCAATGCAAACAAAACTGATTTCATGACGCAAACCTCTCACATCTAGATCTCAAAATCAATCCATAGGCTAAAAATCCATAAACTTTTATCGCTTTTCCAGGTCTGACGCTATTATATTCTGAATCAGCTGTTAAAAACTTCAGAAACAAAATATTATTCTAAAAAGAAATTAAAAAGAATCAAAAGGAATAATATTTAATAAAAAATCACAAAATACTGAGAATTGCCGATTTACCTTGTTGAAGTAGCAAGACAAAAACTAATATACAGACTACAAATCTGCAATCGTTAGGGCAAATACATATGGAGCGTTTTATAATTTGTTGTTTGGCTTATCATACAGCTGCCTATTAAATCGTTTAGCCAGCAGTCCTGTAGCCTGGTTCGTATCGATCTCTGCTACGATGATCCCGCTCTTTCTGTACTCCTGATAAACATTAAGTGTTCCATCTGTATTAATGATCGATGTTGCTGATTCCATATACTCCGATGCATAGTTTACACTCGCAAAATAGATTGTATTTTCAATGGACCGCATCATCATCGCTTTTTCATAGTATGGATTATCCATACTACCCCATTCGGTAAGTATCTTTCCATTTTCTCTATTTTCAGTAAAGTGCGGATGAAATACAATAGACGCGCCATTCTGTGCTGCCCATCGCACTGACTCAGGGTATCTAAAACCTTCATGACAAATAGTAATGCCAAACTTTACTCCATTTACCCCAAATATTTGTCGCTCGGTACCCGGAATCCAAAAGTCGTCCTCAGATGGATCGAGTTGATTTTTTGTCTGATGTCCAAGGATTTCACCGTCAGGCGATATGACAAAGGCTAGGTTTTGTAAACCTGATGAACTATGCCAGTCCATCGGTACAATGACCGCTATGGAATATTTCCGGGCGATCTCACATACCTCATCTAAGGCAGCTGTTAAAGATTCAGGACTTCGGTCCTGCAATGTGTATCCCATTCCTGGATACCCAGGCAAATACGACTCTGGAAAGCAAATGATTTCAGCATGGAGCCCGGAGGCTGCTTTAACCAAATATTCCAAATTGAATAGACCTTCCTTTAAAGATCTAGGGATTGGAGGTGAGGCTAATGCAACTTTCATATCATATTGATTTATAGGCTTCAATTTAAGGAATAAAATTTTATCTAAAATTCAGAAAATCAACAGCCAACATCAACCCCTCCCCTATATTTCAATAAAATTTAAAGAAGAACATCCTCTTAACAAAACTTTATTTGCCACGAACCCTACAGCATGGCTATAAAACGAAATTATATTCTAAATTTCAGCCAAACCGTCAGCCAAAATTAATTTAAACTTAAAAAACAAAAATACACATACAACTAACAATCAAATAGTTAAAATAAAATACATAACTTAGATTAACATTTAAACACAAAAATACACTTAAACATAAAAACCCTAAGAATGAGGAGCCAAACGGTTAGGTAATGGCTCTATATTGCTTTGGTATGCTTGCGCCATGAGTGCGCAATGAGTGCGCCATGAGTGCGCCTTTTTATTGAAAAAAGGCGCACTCATGGCGCTAAGAAGATCCTGTCATTCCGCAAGCATACTAAGGCAATACTGAACATAACATGAACCAGATATCAACTTAAACTAAAGAAAACATGGGAAAATTTGACGGAAAACAGATCAGAGGCCTGGTAGGCAACATTGTAATTCGAAAAGGTAAAAAAGGGCCAATTGTGCAAAGTGCTCCTCGTAAATATAAACAAACCAAGGCAACAAAGCAAGAATCAAGTCTCTTTGGAAAAGGCAGCACTCTGGCCTCTGCACTCCGGCATGAACTGAACCTCATCATCAGCTCCAATCAGGATGGCGAAATGGTGAACCGCTTCAACACCCCAATAAAAGCAGTACTTAGACAATGCTACGATCCGGAAACCCAAAAATTTAATTTTTCAGAAGACAGTTTCAGCCGGCTTGCCGGTTTTGAATTCAACATTAAATCTCCGCTGATCAACAGTCTTTGGGTAAACCCCGAAATGCAGCTGAATGGAAATATTTTAACCATAAGCCTGCCCGAAATCGAAATCCCTGCCCAGTTAAAATTTCCCCTGGCTGCCAATACCTGCATATTGATGGTCATCGTCAGTTTTACTTCTCTGGAGCAATGCATGCGAAAACGATCTGCTACACAAACCATTGAGATTAGTCAAAACGAAACCACAGTATCAGCCAGACAATTTGATTTTGAAGTTCCACAAGGCTGTTTATGTATTGCCGGGATAGGACTAAAATACTTCTCCTTACACAATTCCATCAGAACAACCTTCAACAGTAAGGCTTTTAATCCTGCGGGAATTATAGGTGCCGTGATCAGCCCGGGAACATTTGTCCTTCCTCCACCGGTGCGAATAGGCAACAAGTCTATGGCCTCTGAATGGAGCACCATCTTTAATTTAACCTTGTAATTATTTGGTCTCTACAAATACCACTTCTGAAATCATCGCATTACTCCCTGCTACAGATTCAATCTTTACATGGACTTTGCCATCATTGGTATCTTCCCGCATCACAAATAATTTTATCCATTTGCCCGCTTTGTCCAGTTTCCCCGTGGCAAACTCTCTTCCTTCAACCCATATTTTGGCATCGCGGCCTTCATTATTCCAGTCTTCAAAATGAAGATACAGTTCACCGATAACCCCCTGGGGTGGATTGATTTCCATCTCCAGCTTTTTGCCATACCAGGCTTCCCTGGCATCCCATTTCCATATATCTTTTGTGCCGATAAATTTAAACTGCGTATTCCGTTTAAGTACAGGCGCAGCTGCTCCCGACTTTGTATATAACAAAGCCTCAGAAAAAGCTGCTGGTACAGGTGTCTTGCTTTCAGCTTGCTTAACCAATGGAAAAGTTGCCGCCAGCAGCCCTGTGTCTACACTAACCTCTGGTTTAAAAGCTTCGCCAGACATATATTTGAGCAGGCTATACCTGAATTGTCTGGCAACCGGGTTCTGTGCAGACTGTACATCATATCCGCAAACCAGTAATTTCCCTTTGCCTACCTGGCATTCAAACAATGATCCTAATTTCTCGTTGAGGTGAAAATCGCTAATCGGCTGGGCCATTGGCTGTATATTTTTAGGCCATTTTTTTAGTTTAAACGACCGCCCCCCTTTACTGATGGCTTCCCACTGCCAATCGCTGTAAAAGTCTGTCGGAAAATCATTAAATACAGGATGTTGAGCATTAAGGGAAGTGCCCAGAGTGGTATTTTCCTGGCCTGGGAAAAACACATTGGACCAAAACAATGGCTCAAAGAACACTGGCCTGAAACCATCCGCCTGGCCAAGCTTTGAAGCGTAAAGTAATACGGTTTTGCCATTTTGCAGGTCTTGCAATGTTTTTTCGTCGAGTCTGTCGGTCTCTGTGACCGCTCCGGAAGTTGGAGCTGGAACTTGCTCGGGGTAGATCCAGATTTCCCATTCATTGTGATAGGCTGTTCCAGGCAAAGACAATACAAACTTTGCTTTTGTTGCCTTCGCTACTTTTGTTAAAGGCAGGCGCACCTCAACCACTGGTTTTACCTCTCCTCTTTTTATCAATACATCGCCTGCTGTACCCTGCCCTAAAACCTGATTACTTTCATCAGTAAGTGTCCATTTCAGCTCATTTTTAAGGTCTTTGCTTCCATAATTGGCCACTTGCAGCTTTGCCTCAAAGTCTTCTGTGTTTTGCCAGATGAATTTTTTAAACCTTGCCAATGGGACCACCTCATTGTTATACTGTTTAAAATAAGGAGCTGCTGTTGTGCCTTTATCGTCATAAAACGCGTCCAGCCAACCCACCAAAGCTTCCCCCTGTCCCTGGTAATCCTGCATGCTCAGCATTTGAAAACCTGCGCAGGAAGGTGTGCGGTAAAAATTTTCAATCAGGGCCTTGTATAAAACCTTTTGTAAGGCGCCGCTGGCTTTATGGAAAACCGCATCTTGCTGATCTAATCCATTCTCCACTGCAGAGGCTTTGCAAAGCTCTAAATTACGGGCTTTCAGTACGCCGGTATATTTATCAATCTCCGTCCACAGAGGATAAACGGGAAATTGCCCCACCTCATGGGCTATAATTGGAATATTACTTTTGGAATAGTTCTTCTCCAGGTCATAATCTGTACCCGCCTCCTTCAGGCCATAAGTTCCGCCTCCATTTGGGATGTTATGCGTAGCGGAGAAGTCATCAACAGGCATGATCTTTCGGGCAGTAGATAAAGCATACAGCCTTCTGGCATCCTTGTCTTTTATTTTTGTGATCCATTCCTGCATTTTGGAAAAATCTGAATTCCCCAATTCATTGCCTATACACAACATGGTAAAAGAGGGATGATTTCCATAAGCCGCTACGATCCGCTGCAACTCGTCCTGTACAAACTGATCGGCCGAGGGATTGTGGCCAAGACCTTTAGGAAGGCCCTTTGTCAGCATATCCGGACGGTCTTTAGGCGGATCGGTCATCCACCAGTCAATCCATATCATTTCGGCCTGGATATAGATGCCAAGCTTATCCGCAGCTTTAAAGGCTGCTTCAGGTGGGCACCAGGAATGAAAACGTACATGGTTCAGCCCATAAGATTTATAGATCCTGAAAATCCTTTCCCATTCTGCCACATCGCAGGAAGGGTATCCTGTTAATGGAAAATGAACGCAATCCAGATTTCCCCTCATAAATACAGGTGCATCATTGATCAGGATTTTTGAGGTATTTCGGCTAATGTTCCGGAAACCAAAATCAACTTCAACCTGGTTCTTATTCTGCAAGCGGGCGGTGATCTGGTAACGGTTCGGACTAAACTCATCCCATAATTTAACAGGAAAGTCCAGTTTAAGGTCGTGTACCTGCTCAGCCTCATTGGTCAGCCTAGTTTGCTTGCTGAATACCAGTTTGTTGGTTTGCAGGTCGACAATCGTATAGACGATATTCATAGGAGCAGGATCCTGGAGTTTTAATTTCAACTCCAGCTGCTTCTTTTTTGCATCAGCAAACACCTGCAAATCTGTTAACCGTGTTTTCGCTTTGGCTTGCAGTTCAATTTTACCAACTACGCCATTCCAGATGCTCTGTGTATACTCTGTATAGGCATGGCCCTTATCCCCGATATTGTAAATGAGGTCGTTGTTGATTCGAAGGCTGAGCTGGTGTTTTCCTGGCTTTAAAACACCTAAAGAATGAATATGCGGTACGGCAAGTGCATCTTTTTTTGACAATTCCACTCCGTCAAGCCATACTGTAGATTCCCATAGGACTCTTTCCAGAAAAAGTTCAATTTCTTTTCCTTTCCAGGCAGATGGAATATTGATTTCTCTGCTGTACCAGGCTGGTCCTATGTATTTATAAGCTCTTGATAGAATTCCATAATCGGCACCCTGAGTCTTTGTTCCTTTTTTTGCCTCGTCTGTTGTACCTGGAAGCTGGATGTGTTCTACCTGGGGGTTTTGATACCAGTCTTGTTTCATTTCCTTCCCATCCGGGTCAAGTTGAAAACACCAGGAACCAGCTAAAGAAAGTCTCTCCTGCGAAAAACCTGTTTGAGTGAATAAAACAAAAAAAAGAAATCCGGTGAAGTATTTCATCATAAAGATCATCCAGGTTTGAGTTGACAAGAACAGAAAACAAATTTACATGATGTTCAGCGTTAAATTAATGGACATTATTCCATTAATGATGGATTTTCTTTGAGTAGAAGTCAGTTCTGCCCGGTCAGCTGTCTGCTGACCACCCTTTAACGGATCAGCAGAATATTAATCCGTATCCTTTTAGCAAAAGTTCAAATATCAAACGTTTGTGTGATGTTTCTTCAGTTTACTAAAAACAGATAACTCTATATTGCCTTTAATTACTGTTAACAATCACGATGAAAACATTCTGGATGCCTAAACCCCGAAATAAAGCTTTACTAACCATAGCTTTTACCGTACTCACTGCCTATGCTCCGGCAATTGCTGTACAAACACCAAGTACAATTCAACAGGTCCTGCAAAAGGACCATAAAATTATCAGTGCAAAAAAAATCAACCCGACTACAATCGATGTCTTGTTCTCTGATCAGCAACATTTGACTTTTGATTTCTACAGCGATCAGATTTTCAGGCTTTTTCAGGACAATTCGGGTGGCCAGATGAGAGATCCGGAGGCCAAACCGGAGGCTAAAATCCTGGTTGCAAACCCAAGAAGAACTGTTGCTAAATTAAATCTCAGCGATGAAGACAACCTGATTACGATAACAACCGATAAGATATCCATCCAGATAGATAAAAACACCACTTTATTCAAAATCGTAAACCTGGGCAGTCATGCCCTGGTTCTTGAAGAAACAGCGCCTGTCCGTTTTGAAAAATCCGAAGTGGATCTAAGTCTAAAAGAAGATCCACAGGAGTATTTTTATGGTGGTGGTGTACAGAACGGGCGTTTCTCTCATAAGGGAAAAGCAATCTCTATTGAAAATCAAAACAGCTGGACAGATGGCGGAGTAGCCTCTCCTACCCCTTTTTACTGGTCTTCCAAAGGCTATGGCATTTTATGGCATACCTTTAAAAAAGGGAAATATGATTTTGGTGCCAAAGAAAAAGGTCTGGTTAAATTAACCCATGAGACCAATTATCTGGATGTCTTTTTCATGGTTGGTAATGGAGCACCTGCGCTTTTAAATCACTTTTATCAGTTGACGGGAAATCCAATATTGCTCCCTAAATTTGGCTTTTATGAGGGGCATTTAAACGCCTATAACCGGGATTTCTGGAAAGCCGATGACAAAGGAAATTTGTTTGAAGACGGTAAACGCTACAAAGAAAGCCAGAAGGATAACGGAGGAATTAAGGAATCTTTAAATGGGGAGAAAAACAATTACCAGTTTTCTGCCCGTGCCGTGATTGACCGGTATAAAAAGAACGATATGCCATTTGGTTGGTTGCTTCCAAATGATGGTTATGGTGCAGGATATGGACAAACCAATACTTTAGACGGGAATATTCAAAACCTGAAGAGTTTAGGCGATTACGCCCGCAAAAATGGCGTTGAGATCGGGCTATGGACACAATCAGACCTCCATCCCAAAGCTGGAGTGAGTGCCTTATTGCAAAGAGATATCCTGAAAGAAGTAAAAGATGCCGGTGTGCGTGTATTGAAAACAGATGTGGCCTGGGTAGGTGAAGGTTATTCCTTTGGCCTTAACGGGGTTTCGGATGTGGCTCAGATCATGACCAAATATGGCAATGACAGCCGCCCGTTCATCATCTCCTTAGATGGCTGGGCCGGTACGCAACGCTACGCAGGCGTTTGGTCTGGCGATCAGACCGGCGGCGTTTGGGAGTATATCCGCTTCCATATCCCAACTTATTTAGGTTCCGGCTTATCCGGACAGCCCAATATCACCTCTGACATGGATGGTATATTCGGTGGAAAAAACCAGATCATCAATACCAGAGATTTTCAGTGGAAAACCTTTACGCCAATGCAACTGAACATGGATGGCTGGGGTGCGAATGAAAAATATCCTCAGGCTTTAGGCGAGCCGGTTACTTCGATTAACAGGAATTATCTGAAACTAAAATCTGAGCTTATCCCTTATACCTATAGCATTGCCAGGGAAGCGGTTACAGGTTTACCAATCATCAGAGCCATGTTCCTGGAACATTCAAATGCCTATACACAAGGGCCTGCAACGCAGTACCAGTTTATGTACGGACCTAATTTCTTAATTGCACCAATCTATCAGGCTACTAAATCTGACGAGAAAGGCAATGACATCCGCAATGGCATCTATCTTCCTGAAGGTATATGGATTGATTATTTCTCCGGAGAAAAACACACCGGAAATTGTATCCTGAACAGCTTTGATACGCCAATATGGAAATTGCCAGTATTCGTTAAAAATGGAGCCATCATTCCGCTGGCCAATCCGAACAATAATGTTTCTGAGATCAATAAAGGCCTCCGGATCTATGAATTTTATCCTTCAGGAAAAAGTTCCTTTACTGAATATGATGACGATGGAACAACAGAACAATACAAATCTGGTAAAGCAAGTTCCAGCTTCATCGAATCGGAAGTAGAAAACGGCCGGGTAAAGATCACCATCCACCCTGCAAAAGGAAATTTCAATGGTTTTGTTAAAAACAAAGCCACTGAACTTAGGGTAAATGTATCACAAGAGCCCAAAAAGGTATCTGCAAAAGTAAGTAAGAACACCATCAATCTGGTTAAAGTAAATTCCATGAAGGAATTCTTAAGCAAACAGAATGTGTATTTCTACGATGCGGCTCCAAACTTTAATCAGTTTGCCACTAAGGGAACTGCATTTGAAAAAGTGAAGATTCTGAGAAACCCACAAGTGCTGATCAAATTGGGGGAAACAGATATTTCTGCAAATTCGGTTACAGCAAGCATAGAAGGGTTTAAGTTTGAACCGCTACATACGCAACGCGTATCGTCAGGCAAGCTGAGCAGTCCGCTTAACGCTCAGGTTTCAGATAAAAACAGGGAGGCTTATACCTTAAAACCAACCTGGTCAAAAGTGGATCATGCCGATTTCTATGAAATAGATTTCAATGGCATGCATTATACAACCATCAAGGACACCACTTTGTTATTTGATGGTTTGACTGCAGAAACGCCATATTCCTTCAAGTTGCGGGCGGTAAACAAAGATGGCCATTCCGACTGGACTGAATTTAAAACAACAACGAAATCCAACCCGCTTCAATTTGCCATCCATGATATTCTTGCCCAGTCGACAGCACAAGATCAGGAAGAATCTGAAATTGATAAGTTATTTGACTTTGATGAGGGCAATATCTGGCATACCAAATGGGGCACAAAAGCTGTTCCTTTTGAGGTGGTTATGGATCTCAGAACGATCAATCAACTGGATAAATTCCAATACCTTCCACGTACAGGAAGAGGAAATGGCACCCTTTTGAAAGGTAAAGTATACTATAGCAATGACAAAGAAACCTGGACGGATGCGGGTGCATTTGAATGGGCAAATACCGATGCGGTTAAAGTATTTGATTTTGCCAGTCATCCTTCTGCCCGTTTCATCAAGGTATCTGTTGCAGAAGCCGTAGGTAACTTCGGTTCGGGCAGGGAATTGTATGTATTCAAGGTTCCTGGCACAGAAAGTTACCTTCCCGGAGACATCAATAATGACCGTCTGATAGACAGGAATGACCTGACCTCTTACACCAATTACACCGGTTTAAGAAAAGGTGACGCAGACTTTGAAGGTTATATCAGCAATGGCGACATCAATAAGAACAATCTGATTGATGCTTATGACATCTCACTTGTGGCTACTAAAATTGATGGCGGGGTTAACGACAGCAAAATTGAAAAAGTGGCCGGTTCACTCGAGATCAGCACCGCCAAAGAGAGCTATAATAAAGACGAAATCATTGAAATTAAGGTAAAAGGGAATAACCTTAAATCTGTCAATGCATTGAGTTTCGCCTTACCATATAACCCGCAAGATTACGAGTTTGTTGGTGTGCAGACTTTAAACACCAAACAAATGGAGAACCTGACTTATGACAGGCTACATACCAATGGTGTTAAGGCTTTATATCCAACTTTTGTGAACCTGGGTGATAAGGAAGCTTTAAATGGCAGTTCGGATGTGTTTATCCTTAAGTTCAAAGCCAGGCATAAGCTGAAGTTTGACCTGAAAGCTTTAGATGGTATTTTGGTGGATAAGAACCTGAATACAGTAAGCTTTTAGTATTTACCACATATCGCTACATTGAGCCGCCTCATCAATCAACGATGAGGCGGCTTTTTTTTCCTGCTTCTGGCCAGTTTCAATACCACTTTATTCACCATTCAACTATCGCTAGGAATATTAATTAAGGTTTACTAAAAGTAATTTTTCAGCTTATTTCTTTAATTCTTTGGCTACGACTTTCGCCATTTCTTTTGAACTAAAGGGATTTTGCCCGGTTGTGAGCAGAACAGACCCGATAAATCGGCTTCCAGAGTATTTTCGATGATTTGGGGTAAAAGTCTGTTGACCATCAAAATGTGACCAGTGGTCAAAAAAAAAAATCTAATTCTGTTCAAAGTCGTTCTTTTATCCAAAAAAAAGACATGGAAACAACACAGCGACAAACATATCTGGATTGGTTAAGAATTTTATCCATATTTGGTGTATTAATTTTTCATTCGGCCATGCCCTATGTAGCAGAGGATGGCTGGCATATTAAAGATGCACAAACCAGCAACTTATTGATGGAGTCGAATCTGTTCCTGCACCTTTTCCGCATGCCGCTATTATTTTTTATCTCCGGAACAGTGAGTTACTACATGATGCAAAAGCGATCTACATTGAGCTTTATTGGCTTAAGGTTTCGTAGGCTTTTGATTCCTCTCATTGTAGGGATGTTCATTATTGTACCTCCTCAAATCTATATGGAAAGGCTTACGCAAGGTTACAAAGGCAACTTCTGGCAATGGTATCCGGATGTGTTTCATTTTATCCCCTATCCAAAAGGGAGTTTCAGCTGGCATCACCTCTGGTTTATTGCTTATTTGTTTATATACGACCTCCTATTTGCACCACTTTTCGCTTGGCTGATCTCTCCTGAAAGTGAGAATTTTAAAAAGAGATTAGCCGCTTTGGCTACAGGGAAGAGGATTTATATACTGATGTTACCAGGAGTAATCTGGTATACATTGATGAGCCGGGAACTACCTGAAACCAACGACCTGATACACGATGGCTGTTACTTTGTTTACTGGTTGTTTTTCCTTCTGGCTGGATTTGTGTGTATCCTGCAAGCCAGGTTAATGGATAGTCTGGAGCGTAACCGTCGTTTTGCGCTAACGATCGGCTTCCTGGCATTAGTATTACTAGATTATTTAAGATTTAATAAGATTGAACCGGGTCATGCCGCCTGGCCTTTTCATAATGAAATTTTCACTTACCTGTTTGTTAGTTTAAAACCTTTGATTGCATGGGGCTGGGTACTGGCTTTAGTTGGCTATGGGAAACATTACCTTAACCGTAAACACCCTATATTAAACTATTTAAATCAAGCAGTTTATCCATTTTACATCCTTCATCAAACAGTGATCGTTATATTGGTTTATTATTTTGTACAGCTATCCAATGAAAGTATATTATCTAAATATTTATATACCATAGGCACCACTTTTTTTGTTACTGTACTTACCTATCATTTGCTGATCCGCCCTTTTGCCCTTACACGTTTTTTATTCGGCATGAAATCAAAAGAGAAACCGGCAACCATTCCAGTTATAGAGCGTACACCACATGTAACACTAAATTCTTAATTTTAGCAGGATATGAAATTTTTCAGGAGCTATATTTTTCCTGCATTTTATGGCCTGCTGATATATTTTACGATCAGGCTACTACATGATATTGAGACAGAATCTCTTTTTTGGAAAAGGGACTGGGCTTTAAATGCCTTTGAGATGTCCTGTAGTATATTAGTAGGCTATTTAAGCATTTATCTGTTTTGCTTGCTGTTCCATTATTACGATCGCCGCTGGCCATTACAGTTAAGCTATTGGGCTGTAGCAAGAGAGCTGCTAATTTTAATTGTAGCCAACCAGATTCTTGTAAACCTTATTTTTACCCCCATGGCTGCATTTACGGATGATGGTCTTTCCTGGGCTGATGCGATAGATCTGAATGTGATTCCTGCATTGTATGCCGTGATTTATTATGGTATAGCAAGAAGCAGCAACTGGTTAAAAGCATATATTGATCATAAAGTACTTTTGGAAAAAGTTACAAATGATCACCTGGAAACAGAGCTAAAGTTTCTAAAAGCACAGTACCACCCACATTTTATGTTTAACGCTTTAAATACGATCTATTTCCAGATGGATGAAGATATTCAGGGCGCTAAAAAAAGCATAGAAACTTTCTCAGAATTACTCCGTTATCAACTTTACGACCAACAGATGCAGGTGCCCATCATTCAGGAAATAGGTTATCTCCAAAGTTTTATAGAGATGCAAAAGATACGAAGTACAGATAAGCTGATCTTAAAGGTTGACTTTGATCAGCAACTGAACGGTCAGCTGGTATACCCACTTTTGTTTTTACCATTGGTAGAAAACGCATTCAAATTTATTGGCGGCAATTATCAGCTCTCCATTAGTGCTGCAATAGATGCCGGATATATCATCTTCAAAGTAAATAATAGTATTCCCAAAAAATTAGGTATAGCAAAAACGAATGGGATCGGGATGGAGAATTTGAAACGACGCCTCAACCTGCTTTACCCGGATAAACATGTATTAAGCATAATTCAGGATAATGACAAATTTAGGGTTACATTAAAACTCACATATGCACCATAAGATCAGTTGTATTATCACGGATGACGAACCCTTTGCCCGCAAAGGCTTAAATGGATATGTAGAAAAAATAGATTTTCTGGATTTAAAAGGTTCTTGTGAAGATGCTTTCCAGTTAAGTGAACTATTACAGCAACAGCCGGTTGATCTGCTTTTTCTGGATATCAGGATGCCCCACATTACTGGTATCGAGTTTTTAAGAGCTATTCAGCATCCACCAAAAGTGATCTTCACTACGGCCTATGAACAATATGCCTTGGAAGGCTTTGAGCTGGATGTAATAGACTACCTGTTAAAGCCTATTTCCTTTGAACGTTTTTTAAAGGCTGTATTAAAAGCCAAAGACTATTTCACCTTGCGTCAGGCAACCGATCAGGAGAACTCCTATTTCTTTGTAAGAACCAATGGCAAGCTGGAAAAAATAACCATTAGTTCTATTCTGTTTATTGAAGGAATGGAAAACTATGTTGCCATTTATCTGGAGGATAAAAGGATCATTACCCACACCACCATCAAATCATTATTGGAAAAACTGCCTGCAAAACGTTTTATCCAGGTACACAAATCTTATTTGATTGCCATTGATCAGGTTGACGCTGTTGAGGGTAATACCTTGCGCATCAAAAAATACCAGGTTCCGGTAAGCAAGTATTTGCGAAAAGCGGTACTGGAAGCAATCGTTAAATGCAAATGAGGAATAATATCTCTGGGAATTACTGTATACCAAGTTAAACCCGGTTAATATCTTATCAAACCAGGTTAAAATCCGGTCAATTGTTAAAAAATCAATAGGCATATTTATATTAATGAACCGGAAATCCACAATATTAACCCTAATTTTTATCCTGCTTTTAAAAATGGGCGCTTTTGCACAGCAAACGATCGAAATCACCACTAAAAACAATGTACTCCTTTTGCAAACTGACCAGGACAATTCTTTATTGTCTTGTTATTTAGGGAAAAAACTGGCCAATGCCAAAGAGTATGCTGGAATCAATACCCTTGACAAACATAAACCGGGCAGTGACGAGCTGTATAATAAGCGGGAGGCCTATATCGCTTCTGGTTCGCTGAATTTATTAGAGCCTGCTTTATCCGTAACCCATTATAATGGCGACAAATCTGTGGTATTAACCTATGTCAGCCATCAGGTCAAAAAAATCAACAATGACCAAACCTTAACTTCTGTCGTTCTAAAAGATGTGCACTATAACCTGGAAGTTGTACTTCACTACATGACCTATGATCAGGAAGATGTTATAGAGCAATGGGCTGAAATTTCGAACCAGGAAAAAGGCAGTATTGTATTGAATAAATATGCTTCGGCCAACCTGACCTTAGCGGGAAGGAAGTTTTTTCTAAAAAGCCACCACAGTGGCTGGGGAAAAGAAATGCAGAGCGAAGAACAGGAATTGCTGCATGGTATCAGAACTTTGGACAGTAAACTGGGTACACGTGCCAACTTACTCCATTCCTCTTCCTTTATGGTTTCTTTAAATAAGCCTGCGGATGAGGATGAAGGGGAAGTTATTGCCGGATCCCTGGAATGGACAGGAAACTTTAAAATAGAATTTGAGACCTTTGATGAATATTATCTGCGCATTACTTCCGGTATCAACAATTTTGCGTCAAACTATACGCTGAAGCCAGGTGAAAAATTCAACACCCCGCGTTTTGTATACACTTACTCTTCACAAGGCAAAGGGCTGGCCAGCCGGAACCTGCAGAACTGGGCCAGAAAATACCAATTGCTGGAAGGGCAGGGACAGCGTTCTACCCTGCTGAACAATTGGGAAACTACTTATTTCGATTTTGATGATGAAAAGTTGAAGGGACTGATACAAGACACTAAAAAACTGGGGGTTGATGTATTCTTACTGGATGATGGCTGGTTTGGAAACAAGTATCCGCGCAATGGCGCCAGCTCAGGCCTGGGAGACTGGCAGTATAACAGGCAGAAATTGAAAAATGGCATCAGTTCAGTTGGAGAGGAAGCAACCGCAAAGGGTGTAAAATTCGGGATCTGGATTGAGCCTGAAATGGTGAACCCAAAAAGTGAACTGTATGAAAAACATCCGGACTGGATCATAAGAGAGCCTGGGCGTAAAGAATATTATATGCGCAATCAACTGGTTTTGGATTTGACCAATCCTAAAGTGCAGGATTTTATTTACGAAACCGTTGATGAGATTTTCAAGGAAGTACCCGCTTTATCTTTCATCAAATGGGATTGCAACTCCCTGATATATAATGCACATTCTCCTGTTCTTAAAAACCAGGACCATTTTTATATTGAATATGTAAGAGGCTTGAACAACGTATTGGAACGGATTCGGAAAAAATACCCTAAAACGCCAATGATGTTATGTGCGGGTGGCGGATCTAGGGTAGACTATGCGGCCCTGAAGTATTTTACTGAATTCTGGCCAAGCGACAATACAAATCCTTTTGACCGCATTTTTATTCAGTGGGAGTATTCTTACTATTTTCCTTCTGTAGCGATAGACAACCACATCACAGACATGGGTAACCAGCCTTTGAAGTTTAAGACCGATGTAGCTATGATGGGCAAATTAGGCTTTGATGTTAAAGTGAATGAGTTATCCCCGAAAGACCTCTTGTTTGCACAAAATGCAGTCAAAGCTTATGATGGTTTTAAAGAAATCATATGGCATGGGGACCAATACCGGCTACAGGATCCCTACGAGAATAAAGTAGCCTCAATAGCCTATGTAAGCCCGGCTAAAGATCAGGCCATGGTGTTTAACTACCATATGCAAACCACCTTTAGTACTTTAATAAATTTACCCGTTAAACTAAAAGGATTAGCTCCCGATCAGAATTATACCATAGAAGAAATCAATCTTTATCCCGGTTCGGCCTCGCCCATTGACAGCACAAAAATCTACTCCGGAGATTTCCTGATGAAAATTGGTTTTAATCCTTTGGTCAATGCAAAAAGAACCAGTGTAGTCTTAAAAATAACCGCAGTTAAATCCTAAACAGGGAAAGGAAGATAAACATTCAGTCACCTCCCTACCTATGCAATTTGCTCAGAAAATTTTACCCTGTTGATGAGCGGGCCTCAGAGATCTGTGCGCTTCTTCAGCGCACCTGATATCGTCAGCCCCGAAGCAATAGGGTAAAATTTTCAAAAAAATTCACCTCCCTACCTTCCCCCGGCCAGCTTCCCAATCATTCTGATCGCTTCTTCCACCTCCTTATTCCAGCTCAAACCATAACTCAGCCTCATGCAATTGTTATACTGATTTTGTAAAGTAAACATCCTCCCAGGTGCTAAACTGACCTTGCGTTTAATGGTCTGTTCGTATAAGGCTGCAGTATTTACAGATGGATCCAGTTCTACCCAAAGCATAAAGCCTCCTTTAGGCCGGCTCACCCTCGTCCCCTCTGGAAAATACTTCATAATCGCATCCATATAATGGAGACTGTTGCTGTGCAGCACATTCCTTAAGGTTTTCAGATAGCTCTCATACCTGCCCTTTTCCAGAAAAGTAGCCGCAACCTCATGAGTAATTGTCGCATTGGATATGGAGGTTGCAAATTTCACGCGTCTGATCTGTTCTGCAAATTTACCTGGTGTAACCCAGCCCACCCGGTAGCCAGGCGCCAAAGTTTTCGATAAAGAATTACACAGCAACACAAGACCACTCTCATCATATGCTTTACAATTACCCGGCCGCTGGCTCCCGAAATACAAATCCCCATACATGTCGTTTTCAATCAGGGGAATATGATAGAACTCCATCAGCCGGACCACTTCCTTTTTATGCTCGGCAGGCATAGTACCGCCCATTGGATTGCTGAAGTTGCTGATCAGCAAACACAATTTTATCCGGTGTTTCCGCAATGCATCCGTTAGGGCTTCCATTTCTACTCCGCTTTCCGGATGCGTTGGGAGCTCCAGTATCTGTAAGCCCAGGCTCTTGGCCAATTGGAGAATTCCAAAATAAACCGGGCTTTCTACGGCAATCGTATCGCCACGCTGTGTTAAAGCCAGTAAACATAAAGTCATGGCATTATTACAGCCGGAAGTGGTCAATACATCATCTTCGGTGAGCTGTCCGCCCCAGATGGAAGATCGACGCGCAATTTGCCGCCGCAGCTTTACATTGCCCTGCACATGTTCATAACTGGTTGCCGAATCTGGAAAAGTGCGCAGGATTTGCGTCATCACTTTATTTAATTTGGCCAATGGCAGGAGTTCCGGAGAAGGACAACCCAGAGAAAGCATCATTGTTCCGGAACTGATTTCGCCGTAGACCTTGCTCACAAGATCTGAATTATCCTCATTGCCTGTTTGCAAAGATGGACTGGTCTGATTGGGCAAACCTGGAAAAGTTTTCACATAACTTACATAGTAGCCAGATTTGGGCATAGAACGGATTAGTCCACGGCTTTCCAATACGTAGTAAGCCTGCAATGCGGTACTCATACTCACTTTATGCAAGCTGCAAATACTCCGCACGGACGGAATC